>Ga0209382_10000078_pt1 | contig 137454 bp, 110 predicted proteins | sample SoiMetdeltSBSDD5_FD_187599 | JGI IMG/M metagenome (GOLD analysis project Ga0209382, IMG submission 187599) | Bulk soil microbial communities from a Populus tree surrounding site in Tennessee, USA - Soil MetaG P. deltoides SBSDD5 (SPAdes) (version 2) | ecosystem: Environmental > Terrestrial >... | reverse complement strand
CGCGTCGGACGCATCTGATAGAAATAGAGCGCCTGGCCGTCGTGAGCCCACTGCGGCATGATGTTGAGTTCCCCGGCACCATCCGTGACCGCCCTCATGTTCGTCGCATCCGAGTCCATCACGAACAGATGCGTATCCCCTTGCGCGTTTTTCCCGAAGAACGCGATGCGACTCCCGTCCGGCGAGTACCGTGGGAAGGCGAGGTGCGTCCGTTTCTCGAGCAGCGTCTTCCGCACCCCGCTGTTCGGGTCGTGAACCACCAACGCCCACGTGCGCTTGACGTTCGTGAACAGCACCGCGCGGCCATCGGGCGTGACGACGGGGTCGAGATCGTCACCGGCCCCCGTCGTCAGCGCCTCGGGAGCACCTCCGGAAACCGGCACCCGCCACAGGTTCATGCTGCCGGTTCGCGCGGATGACACGACAAGGGAGTTGCCATCCGGCGTCCACGCCGGCGCGGCCCCCTCTGCGAGATCAGTCGTCAGTCGCACGGCCTTGCCCCCTTGCGACGGCAAGACCCAGTAATCTCCGTACCGTCCTTCTTCACCCAGGAAAACCGCAATCGACTTGCCGTCTGGTGAAAACGTCGGCCATGCGTCGCCGTAGTACGGCATGACCGCCTGTGGAAATTCGGTCAGCGGAGTGATCCCCGTTCCATCAGCCTTCGCGACCAAGACCTCACTGCTGCGCTCGAAAGTCAGGCGCTCGCCATCGGGCGACAGGTCTGCGTTCCACCCGTGCTCTACAATCCGGCGAGGGTCCCCGCCAAGCGCTGCGACAGACCAAATCCCATCACCCTGGATCGAGAAAATGATGCGATCTCCACGCGCCGCCCAGTGCGGGCGCACCGCCGGGCGATGGCCGAATGTGATCTGAATGGGATCCCCACTGCTCAGGTTCTTCACCCACACCTGCGGCGTGCCCGCTGCGTCGCTGACAAAGGCAACCATGCGCCCGTCCGGCGAGAGAGCAGGCCAACGATGCGATCCAGCAAATGACGAGATCAACTCGAGAGCGGCGACGTGAACGGAACCAGGCTCTCCGTTGCGGTGTGACCACCGGCTGCTGATGTAGAACGTCGAGCCGATCACGACGGCGGCGACCGTCACCAGCGCCAGTGCGACAGCCATCGTGTGTCGCTGGGGCGCGGCTGTTTGATGATCCTCAGCCGGCCGGTCCGCATCGGGACGTCTCGCGTTGAGCCAAGCATCAAGCTCGGCCGTGTACGCGAACACCGAGCCGAGCTCCCGATGCTGATGGCGATGCACCGGGAGACCCTCCTCCTTCTCCCAGCGATACAGCGTCCGAACACTCCGGTTGAGGTACCGCGCAATCTCCTTCCAGGAATCCAGGCGCTCCCCGAGCTGAGCCGTTTTGATTTCTGAATTCGAGCCGGGCTCCGGATCCATCAGTGACATTGTCGGTCATCGGATTAATGGCTGGCCTTGTCACTTGAGGGTCGTGGATCGCGCTTCTAGTCTCAGCACCCGGGAATGTCCACGGAAGGGAGTTCGCCATGGATGTGAAGCGTGGTGCTGCGGCAGTTGTATTCGCTTTCCTGTTCGCCATCGCCTGGCCGAATCCCGGCGCGATCGGAAAAGAAACCAGGAGCAGTCCGGGCCACCAGATTGACCTCAATTGCAATCCAGACGTGTCCGACGCGTGTGCCAGGGCGCGGCTCAAGGAAGGCCGGAGGCTCTTCGACGTGGAGAAATTCGGCGGGAACGGCCGGACGTGCCGAACGTGCCACAGTAATCGAACCGGAACGTTCTCGCCCGAAGAGGCGCTCGCACGCCTGACCGAGGATCCAGGCGATGCGCTCTTCGTGCATGACGGACTGGACGACGGCGTGTCGGGGACGACGCGGATCACGCAACACGCGACAGTGCGGATCGAGATCCCGCTGCCTCCCGACGTCATTCTGGCGGACGATCCGGCCCGCAGGAGCGTGATCTTGAACCGCGGCACGCCCACGACACTGAACACGCCCGCCCTGGACCCCATGCTGATGTACGACACGCGTGAGCCGAACCTGCAGCTGCAGGCGTTCAATGCCATCCTCGGGCACGCGCAGAACACACGCCAGCCCACGGCGCTGGAGCTGGATCTCATCAAGGAGTTCCAGCAGGCCGATCCGCGCTTCTTCTCCTCCGAGGCGCTGCGAGCCTTTGCCAACGGCGGTCCGCCGCCGCAACTCCCTGCCGGCACCACCGAGTCCGAGCGGCGCGGCCGCGCAATGTTCGACAACGTGCCTTTCGATCGTGTGACGACGAGGGGCATCTGCAACACCTGTCATTCGGGACCGATGCTCAACCGGTTCGCCCCTGGCAACCCATTTGAGGGACCTCCTGGTGGTCGCCGCGCTGGTATTGGCATCAACGAGAGAAATCTGATCGGCAACCCTCTCTATACGTTCATCGTCACGAATCCAGATGGAACTGTTGTCGTTGTCACTACCCCCGACCCGGGGGCGATGCTGAACGATCCGCCGCCGAGCGCACCTCCCGGAGTACCGACGCCGCCGAGGTCGTTCTTCGCGAACCTGTTCAAAATCCCAACGCTCTGGGGCGTCAAAGACACCGCTCCGTACTTCCACGACAACTCTGCGAAGACACTCGAAGATGTCGCGGAACACTACGCTTTCTTCTTTCTCACAAGTCCGAGTACACGGGGGTTCATATTCACGGAACAGGATCAAGCCGACATGGTGGCTTTCCTGAAGCTCCTGCGTTGACTGACGCGAACGATGTCAGCTTCGACCCGCCGCGTCGATTTGGGTGGGCGGACATGAGAGTCAGGCGCCCGCGCCGGGAACGACCGTTCAGGTGCGCCGTTGTACTCATCCTTTACGGTCGCACTGCCTGGAGTAGGCTCCGATGCCGCGAGTGCCACGCCGAATCGGCTTTCCATGCCGCTGGTGCGTGGACTCATGTCCGCATTCGCCTGCACGGTGACCGATTCGACAATGCCAGCCACCTGCAGCACGGCGGTCAGCCCGACCGTCTCCCCGGCCCCGATGCGGATGCCGCTTCGCTGGTAGACAGCGAACTTCGGCGACAGGTCGATCGTCAGGACGTAGTCGCCCGGCGGCAGGATCTGAAGCCGCCGCTGAGCCCGGTCGCTCGACATCGTCTGGCGCGCCGCCAATGAGCGCAGGACAGGTGACGCGAACCAGCGCGCCGGGCATGACGCCGCCGGCGGCGTCTTTGACGGTACCGATGAGCGCGCCCGTGAGTCCCTGGGCGTCAGCGTCGAGGGGGAGGAACGCCTTAGTCTCTCGACGTAGAGGGCATCCTCGCGCTCGCAGCGTTCTGCCGAACAGCGCCAGTTGGAACCCGCTGTCGAGCTGGTTCCGTCAGGTTGGGGGCGTCTGGCGGAGCGGGAATGCCCATCGCGGTATTTCGTTGAACCCCGGGGCCCTGATCACCAGCATCGATTGCCGATCTAAAGGTGCGCCGGTCCTACAGCCCGTCGCCCGGTCCGCAGCTCACGAAGGGTTAACCGAGGGTTAGCAGGGAAACTGCCGTCAGGCTCCAGATCAGATGCTTTGTACGCATGATGGTGTCCTCTCACCAAGTGGTGGCATTGACATTCCGTGTCCCGGCGCGTCGCGGGGCTCCAGCGCAGACCGGCGGCGAACCCAAGGTTCGACTCGGTGCCTGGACCGACTGGAGCCGAAGGGTGCGGCCTGACGCAACGTGAGGGTCAAGGGAAATCACGAGATCTCGTAAAGAACTCTTGACTCTCACGTCACGTGAGGGCGGAGACTTCTGACATGTCGCCGCAAAAAACGTTTGTCCCGTCTCGCAGCGTCAGGCCGCACACTCTTGCTGTGACTCGATCGCGCACGTTTCAAGTGAAGGATGTGGCTCGATTGGCCGGCGTGTCGGTGCGGACGCTGCATCACTACGATGCCATCGGGCTTCTGGTGCCACGGATCAGGACCGACGCGGGCTACCGCCTGTACACCGACGCTGACCTGCTGCGACTGCAGCAAATCCTCATCGGCCGGGAGCTCGGCCTATCACTCGAAGAGATCGGGCGCTCACTCGACGATCCCGGCTTCGACCGCAGGATCGCGTTGATCGACCAACGGGAACGGTTGAGAGAGCGCGTGCGGCAGACCGAGGCGATGCTCCGCGCCATCGATGCGGCGTTGGCCGCTTTGGACGACGGTCAGGGAGAGAGCGCGATGAACTGGGAGGACCTGTTCCAGGGTTTCGACCCTACTCGGTACGATGACGAGGTGCGGCGCCGTTGGGGCGCGACAGACGCGTACGCCGAATGCGCAAAACGGACCGCGCGCTACACGCCTGATGACTGGAGGACGGTCAGAGCTGAATCGGAGGCCATTTTCGATGCCGCGTACGGCGCGCTGAAGGCTGGCAAGGCGCCCTCCGACGCCGCCGTGATGGACGTCGCCGAGCGACACCGACTGTCCATCGACCTCTGGTTCTACCCCTGCAGCCACCAGTTGCATCGCGGGCTGGCGTCGATGTACGAAACCGATGACCGGTTCAGGCAAACCATCGACAAACAGCGCGAGGGTCTGACGCCGTTTCTGGCTGAGGCGATTCGCGCTAATGCGACACGCCACTCCTGAGGGCTGCGAGGGAGCACTTCCTACCCTCGCACGTCGATTCCTGCTCCGGAGGACTGAGCATGGCGTCATCAGTCACTTGCCTCATCGCGGTTGCAATCGTCAGTGTCTGGTGCGCGAGACCGGCGGACGCTCAGGGCCCGGAGGCGGGCGAGGGAGTCGAGCCCTGCGCGATTCCGCTCCCGACGCTGCAGATTGAAAAGGCGCTCCAACCCGTCGTGCGCGAGATGTGTCGTCGATCGCTGACCTTTCGAAGGCAGCTGATCCGGCTGGCCGACGCGCCCGGCCTCGAGGTCACCGTGGCGGTCAGGCCCCTCCGAACCTCGAGCGACGCGGCGGCGATCACGCGATTCGCACGGGAGCATGGCCTCCTGAGCCGAGCGGACGTGGAGATCGGACGCGGGGACACGGCGAATCTCGTCGAGCTCATCGCCCACGAGCTGGAACACGTGCTCGAGCAGCTCGACGAGGTGAACCTGCCTCGAATGTCCCAAGGCCCAGGCGTCAACGAAAACCGCCACGAGTGGCGACGATCCTTTGAGACCGCGCGCGCCAGGCAGATCGGCCTCTCCGTCGCCGCCGAATTCAAGGCCGGCTCGGTCGCGGCGGGCAAAAAGCAGTTGGTGCCGCGATGAAGACTCAGTTGGCGTTCGGCGTGCTCTGGTTGGCCTCGGCGCGAGGGATCATTCAAGACGAGGAGGCATCACGCGCAACCGTCCTCCTGCAACGGGCCGTGGTGCACCCCGGCCCAGCGACGGTCGATGTCAGCGCTGACGGGCGGTTCGTCGCCTTCGAGTCCGCCGCGGCGCTCGTGCCTGCCGATCGGAACCGGAGCGTGGACATCTATGTGCTGGACCGCTCAACGAGGAATGTGACGCTGGAGAGCGTCGTCACCGATACCACCGTTGGCCATGGGACGAGACATCCTCGACTGAGTGGGGACGGTCGGTACCTGGTATTCACGTCGAGCGCGCACACGCTCGCCGACCAGCCGATGGCAGCCGTCGCTCCACAGGTCGTCCTGCGGGATCGACGGGCCGGCACGACCACGCTCGTGTCTCGCACGCTCGTCGCCGCGCCGGCCAACGCCGCGAGCGGGCACGCCGACATCAGCGACGATGGCGACACGATCGTGTTCCAATCGTCGGCGACCGATCTCGTTGATGGAGAGGATCGAAACGGTCCAGGGTGGGATGTGTTCGCGTTCGATGTTCGTTCGCACCGAATCGCGCGTGTGAGCGTGGACGGGAACGGTGCGCAGCAGACAACCGGATCGAGCTTCGCACCAACCGTGAGTGGCGACGGTCGATACGTGGTGTTCGTGTCTTCGGTACCGCTGGATGGCCAGTCCAACCGGCGACGATCGGGTCGAAAGGCCGAAGGTGTGCCTCACGTCTACCTCCGAAATCTCCACAGCGGCTTGATTCGACGTATCAGCCGTGCACCGGCGGCAGACGGTGCCGACGGCCCGAGCTTTCATCCAGCGGTGAGCGGAGACGGCCGCCTGGTGGCGTTCGTGTCGCAGGCGACGAACCTGGTGCCGCGCGACAGCAACCGTGTTGCCGACGTCTTTTTGCACGACGTCCACACCGGCCAGACCACGCTCGTCAGCCGAAGCGCACGGGGCGGCAGCGCCACCGGCCCGAGCCGCCATCCGGCGCTCTCGGCCGACGGCCGATTCGTGGCCTTTGTCTCAGAAGCCTCGGATCTTGACTGTTCGGGCCGGTGTCCTAACCACCTTCCCGATCTCAACCTGGTGGCGGATGTCTATCTATTCGACACGCGCACGCATGCCGTGGCTCGAGTGAGCGGCGCGCGGGCGAGGTCGCCGTGGTGGGAAGTCAGCACCGGCCCGTCGCTCGACGCGGCGGGCCGCCTGATCGCCTTCTCGTCGCGGCATCCGATCGACCCGAGCGATGTCAAACACGACTTCGATGTGTTCGTCGAGGAGATGCCTGTCGTGCGCGAGCGCACCGATCCAGGCGGAATCTCGCGTCTACGCTGAGAGTCCTTTCCAGCCGCTTTCTATCCCGCTGCTCACGACCTGAACGAGCGGCAGCGCTCGCCTTCAGGAAGGCCTTGCGCCGCCAATGAGCGCAGGACAGGTGACGCGAACCAGCGCGCCGGGCATGACGTCGCTGTCGGCGTCTTTGACGGTACCGACGAGCGCGCCCGTGAGCCGCTGGGCGTCAGCTTCGAGGGGGAAGGAACGCGAGCGCGGCGAGAACGACGACGGCGATGCGACCAATCAGAGCCATCGACCACCAGCCTTCCTGTTTGGGGTCTCAGCATAGGTCCGCGTGCTCGGAACAGATTATGGGTTTAGTCTTCTCTTTCATGTGGGGCAGCCCCGCACGCCGATCATCGATGGAGCGCTGGATCCGACGGTGTGACGGGGACCAATCGCGTAGAATCGCTCCGCAATGGCCCTCGCTCCCGGCACGCGCCGCGGCCCATACGAAATCGCCGGCAAAATCGGCGCTGGCGGCATGGGTGAGGTGTATCGCGCCCGCGACGTGAAGCTGAATCGGGATGTGGCGCTGAAGGTCCTGCCGGAGGCGTTCGCGAGCGATCCCGAGCGGCTCGCACGGTTCGAGCGTGAAGCGAAGACACTCGCCGCCCTCAATCATGCGCACATCGCGCATATTCACGGCCTCGAAGAGTCCGACGGGGTACTTGCGCTGGTTCTGGAGTTCGTGGACGGACCCACGCTCGCGGATCGGATCGCGCGGGGTCCCATCCGGATCAATGAAGCGTTCCCCATCGCGCGCCAGATCGCCGAGGCACTGGAGGCCGCTCACGGACAGGGCATCATTCATCGTGACTTGAAGCCCGCGAACATCAAGGTACGGACCGACGGCACCGTGAAGGTTCTCGACTTCGGGCTCGCCAAGGCGCTCGACCCCACCGGGGGCGGAACCGCAGCCGCAACCGAATCGCCGACCGTCACCTCACCGGCGCTGATGACCGGCGTCGGCGTGATCCTTGGGACGCCCGCGTACATGAGTCCCGAACAGGCGCGCGGTCAGGCGATCGAGAAGTCCACAGACATCTGGGCGTTTGGCTGTGTGCTGTTCGAGATGATCACCGGCCGCATGGCGTTCTCCGGCGCGACGATTTCAGACACGCTCGCATCGGTCCTGGAGCGATCGCCCGACTGGACCGCGCTGCCGGCGGCAACGCCGCCCCCCTTGCGGCACGTGCTCGAGCGTTGTCTCGAAAAGGACCCGAAGGACCGCTGGCGAGACATCGGCGACGTACGGATCGGGCTCGACGACGCGGAGGCATGGCGGCCGCAGCCGGACAGCGCATCGCCGAAGATCTCGCGCGCCCGTGAACGAGCGGCCTGGGCATTGCTGGTCGCGCTGACGGCCGTGGTCGCGGCCCTGGTGACGCCACGGTCCCATGAGCCGCCTCCCGCGGCCGAAGTCAGATTCAACCTCTCATTTCCCCGCGGCGTTGCCGCTGACTTCGCGCAGCTGGCGATCTCACCCGATGGTCAACAGATCGTCGTGGCGCCGGGCTTCGCCCAGCAGCCCAGTCCTCTGTGGCTGCGACCGCTGGCTTCCACGTCGGGCCGACTGCTGACCGGAACCGAAGGCGCGAGCTTCCCGTTCTGGTCGCCGGATGGTCGATCGATTGGCTTCTTCGCCGATCAGAAGTTGAAGCGGCTCGACCTCAGCAGCGAGGCCGTTTTGATCCTCGCCGATGCCCCCAATGCACGCGGTGGCGCATGGCAGGCCGACGGCATGATTCTGTTCGCGCCGAACGCATCCGGCCCGTTGTTTCGGGTGCCGGAGACCGGAGGTCCGCCAACCGTCACGACAAAGCTCGAGACCGGACAGAACGATCATCGAGGGCCGTTCATCCTTCCGGACGGGAAACATTTCATCTATTACGCCCGGGGGGATCCGCAGGTCCGCGGGGTACAGATGGCTGGACTCGATGGCACCGGGACGAGGCGGCTGCTCGACGCGGATGGTGCCGCTGTGTATGCGCGACCGGGGCATCTGCTGTTTCCGCGCCAGGGCGAGCTGATGGCGCAGGCGTTCGATGCCACGCGGCTGCTGCTCGAGGGTGACGCGTTTCGCGTCGTTGACAGCGTTTCCGTCAATCCGGGGATCAGCCTCGCCTCGCTCTCCGCGTCAGCGGCCGGACCGATTGCGTACGGTACGGACAGGATCCGTCGAACGCAGTTCACCTGGTTCGATCGTGCTGGCCGGCGGCTGGAGACCCTCGGTCCACCGGATCAAAGAGCCATGGCCAATCCTTCGCTGTCGCCGGACGGCCGTCGGATCGCTTTCAGCCGCGTCGTCGGCGGGAACTGGGACGTGTTTCTGATCGACATGGAAGGCGCTGTCAGCAAGGTCACCTCGGCGCTCGCCCTCGACTTCAATCCAGTCTGGTCACGGGACGGCCGTCAGATCTTCTACCAGTCGAACAATTCGAGCATCAACTCGCGGTCGCTTGCGGAGGGCACGCCTGAGCAGACCCTGCTCAGAGAACCGACGATGATTTACCCATCGGACGTGTCGCCCGACGGAAGCGTTCTTCTTTATTCGCGGGCCACGGGTCCGTCGATGGACCTCTGGTATGTGTCGCTCGGTGCCGACCGCACGCCTCACCCGTTCGTGGCGACGGCCTTCCAGGAACGCGACGGACAATTCTCTGTCGACGGCAAGTGGGTCGCGTATCAATCGAATGAAGCGGGTCATTTCGAGATTTACCTGCAGCCGTTTCCCGGCCCCGGCGATCGGATTCAGGTCTCTTCGAGCGGCGGCCAGCAGGTGCGCTGGGCAAAAGACGGGTCGGAACTCTTCTATGTTGCCGCCGATCAGCGCTTGACCTCGGTCCGCGTGACATTCGGCGCGAACGGAAAGGTCGTTCTCGGCACCCCAGTGCCGCTCTTTGGAACAGAGGTCGACACCAACTTCCTGCCGCGGCAGCAGTACGTCGTCTCGCCCGACGGCCAGCGGTTCCTGTTCAACGCCGCGACTGACGTGATCGAGCCGCCGTCGATCACGCTGATCCTCAACTGGAAAGGAACGCCCTAGCCCTAGCAGCCCGCGACGAAACGGCAGCGTCGCACCGAGGCCGGCGAGGCGCCCCGTGGGCAAGGCGCGACGACCGAGAATACCGGGAGTATTTGAGGGAGGAGCAACGCAGCCCACGGGGATGCATCGCCGGCCGAATGCAGCTGGCGTTTCACCACGGGCCGCTAAGCCAAGGAACTGCCCCAAGGCAGCCGAGCTGGATCCTACGCATTCCTTCCGGTCGCCGACGAAAATCCTGAAATGCCCGTCGCTCGCGTGTCCAGTCAGCCGTTCGTTCGCGGCTAACGCATCCCGATAGATCTCCCCAATAGCACAACGGCCCCCGACGCTCGACGCGTTGCAGTTTCCGCCACACTTAGACGGCGAGCCCTACGAACGGCGAGCATTTCTCGACGGCGCGGAACGTGAACCGTCGAGCCGCCATGCAAAGACGATCATGTGGGAGCTCGCCGCGTCATGTTCGACGCTGACGCGGGCTGGGTCGCGGTTCTGGTCGAGTGCGGCGACGCGGGGCTTGTCTCCGAGACTTTCCGCAACGCGGATGTGGCGCGCGAGCGCGGGTTCGAGCTCGGCGATAATCATTGAGAAGGGAGATCTAGTGGCGATCGCGATCTGCATTAAATGCGGTCATGTCAAAAAACGGCTCATCGACGTGTGCGAATCGTGCGGCTTTTTGCCAGATTCGTCGAAGGACAAAGCGAAGGCAATGATCCTTTCGACTGAATACGACATCGGCGACGAATACCTAGGGATGTCAAAAGAGGAGCTGCTCGCACTCGCTCCAATCGTCTCGGCTGGAGAGTACCGTTTCAACGAACGTGAAGTAGTCCTTTTGGCTTGGCTTGGCGACTACGTGGTGGCGACGCCGAACCGTGTAGTACTGCGTGATCTTGCGAGAGACTTCGGGCCAGGAGTGCTTTTTCTGCTCGGGATGCTCGCTGTCGTGTGGTTTTGCAGAGGCGAGGGCTGAAACGTCGAGTTTTCAATTGCCGAAGAAAATGGCGACATTGACGGCCGAACGAGCGCGCGTTCGAGCTCCGCGCGACGCTTCTGGAGCTCGGGCTTGGACCCTCGCCAGCGAAGCGAGCTCGCCGGCTTGCCGCTTGGACCCTATGTGGACTCTAAAACGCCATCCGGCAAACCAACCGCCTAAATTAACAATTTTGTTAGTAATTTTGGTGGGCCGCCCGGGGATCGAACCCGGGACACCCTGATTAAAAGTCAGGTGCTCTACCACTGAGCTAGCGGCCCGGCAGGAACGTTCATCCTACCATGTGGTCTCAGGCGGTCACCGCACCGCCGCCCACACAAAGAGGATCGACGCCGCCGCGCTCAGCGCGCTCCGAACGCCATGCAGCCGTCCCCACGTCGTCAGCAGACGTCGCGTCTCCTCCGAACCGCGGTCGCGCCGGGGATCGAGCAGCTGGTTGTTCGTCGGGCGAATCACGACCAGCGTGAAAGGGATCACCGCGAGCAGGGTCATCGACGCCGACGCCCACAGCGATCCGCCACCCTGGATCGATCGGACGATGCCGCACGAACCGGCGACGAGCGCCAGTGAAACCTGCATGACGGTCGCGCGCTTGTAGCTCGGGCCCCACTCGGTCGCCGCGAGCTCCGTGCCGCAGGAGAGTCGGGCAGGATGTTCAACGGCGCTGATGTAGATCGCCGCGCCGGTGAACAGCGTGGATGCGAGGACGGCCATCAGCTCGATCAATTGCGGCGTCATCATTTTCCCCTCCGGATGAGGCTCCCCGGTGCACCACGCCGCGACCGGCGCGATAACCGGTTTCGGGTGGGCGCATCTTCCGCCGTCACGTGCTCCAGTTCGCTGCGAAGCTGTTGGAGCGTCTGGAGCGTGTGCTGCAGATCGCGGACACCAAGCCTTGCGGTGATGCGGTTCACCCAGTCGATTTGACGGCTGGTGATCGTCTCGAGGGTGGCCCGGCCTCGCGGCGTCAGTGTGGCGAGCCTGGCTCGTTGATGGGCCGGGTTGTCCTCGTAGGACAGGAGGCCGTCCGCTTCGAGAAGGTCAGCCGTGCGCTGGACGCTCTGTCGTGCGAGGCCCATCAGCCGGCTGACGTCCGCAACGGTCCGCGCTTCTTCGTCGAGCGCCCCCAGGACTTGCCACCGCGCACTCGTCTGGTGCATCGGCCGGGTCAACGCGTCGCCCGCGCTCAGGAGGCGGCCGTTCAGGCGAAACACTTCCAGAATCAGGTCGGTGAGGGCGGCGCCGGCGGCGGTGCGTTTCATCGACAGGATCCTGCTATATATGACAGCATAGTGTCAACGTCGTGGACTCGCGGCCGGCCCGGCCGACGCCAGCCGTTGCGCGACCGTCGCAGTGTTGACTCAGACATCACGATGGCATGACGCCGTCGCGTCGACGGCCTCGCCCCGCGTGCGTAGCCGCCTGCCGAACAATGTTCATCCGTTCATCACATCCGGTAATCGGCTCGTCATTGCGCGTCGGTTGCGGGCGCGCCGACGACGGGAGTGCCGCGGCCCGCCGGGCATCGAAGCGCGCGGTGCCCGAATTCCGTCCGATATTTCCCGGGACAACAGAAGTTGCACAAACGTGATGCAGGACGGGGCCGTTCAGGTCGCGCAATTGCACGCGACTCTCGCACCGCCGGCACTCGCCGGTGACAACGAGGTGACGGACATGCAGCGCCCTGTCTTCATCGTCGGCTGCCCGCGCTCGGGAACGACGTTGCTCTATTCGATGCTGGTCGCCGCCGGAGGCTTTGCCGAGTATCGGAAGGAAACGTATTTCTACGACCTCCTGCCACGGTTTCCCGATCTCACGGGCCACGTGGCGCGTGAGCGCTTCGCCGCGGAGTTCCTGGGCGGCTATCTCGGCAAGGTCCCGGGCCTGGACGTGAAACCGTTCGTCTTCGACGCGCTCGATCGGTGCCGGTGCTCCGCGGAATTCCTGCCGCGGCTCATGGACGGCATCGCGCACGCGCAGGGCATGTCCCGCTGGGTCGAGGCGACGCCGGTCCACGTCCTCCATATGCAGGTGATCAAACGGGCCGTCCCGGACGCCCTGTTCGTGCACGTGGTCAGGGACGGCCGTGATTGTGCGCTGTCGAACTCCGCAGGGGATGGGTTTCGACACTGCCCTGGGACCGCGGCCGCAGGCTGGGCGTTGCTGCGCTCTATTGGGAATGGATCACCAGAGCCGGACGGACCTACACGCATGCCAATGCTGACCACTGCCTCGAAGTGCGATTCGAAGATCTGATCGCGCGCCCCGCGGAGACGCTTGTCGCTATCGGCGCGTTCATCGACCACGATCTCGATTACCGACGCATCCAGCTGAATCCTGTTCACGCCCTCAAGGTGCCGAACTCGTCGTTCCGGGAGGAGCGCCATCGCCCGGACTTCAGCCCGATCGATCGCTGGAAGACCAGGCTGTCTGCGAACAGCCTCCAACTGTGTGAGACGCTCATCGGTCCGTGGCTCCAGGAGATGGGCTATTCCGGGATGAGCAGTGACCGTTCTCGGCCTGCAGGCCCGCACGCACGGGCGATGCGTGCCATCTATCCCCGTCGATTCGCAGCCAAGCACTTCCTCAAAACCAGAACACCACTCGGCCGCGTGTTGACGAGGACTCGAGTGTGGACCGAGCAGCCACGGGCAGGGGAGGATCCTGTCCGCTCGCGTGGGACCGTTTCCGCTCCGCGCCTCGCCTCTGACTCCACGATGGGGCGCCGGTGATGCCGGCGACACCCTGGCCGGTCGTGCCTTCTCCGTCAGTCGTCTGGTTCACCGGGCTGTCAGGAGCGGGGAAATCGACAATCGCCCTCGAGGTGTACGATCGTCTGCTTGGGACCGGCCTGAAGGCCGAGTATCTCGACGGCGACATCGTCCGCGGCATCCTGCCGGCCACCGGGTATTCGCGGCGCGAGCGCGACGAGCATGTCAGGCGGGTCGGCTTTCTTGCCAGCCGCCTCGAACACCACGGCGTGTTCGTCATCTGTGCGCTCATTTCCCCCTACACGGAATCACGCGCCTGCGCACGGCAGTTGTGCCGCCGCTTTCTCGAGATCCATGTCGCCACGCCGCTCGAGGAGTGCGAGCGCCGCGACGTCAAAGGCCTCTACAGGCGGGCACGCCGCGGAGAGATCGCCGGTTTCACGGGAATTGACGACGTCTATGAGGAGCCGGTGAACCCGGACCTTCGAATCGACACGCGCAACGTCACGGTGGAGCAGGCGGCAGATCTGGTGATGTCGATGATCGAGTCCCCAGCGCCACGAATCCGCGTGACTTCAGCGACCGACGCTCGTTGGCTTGCCAGCCGTAGCCTCGCGCGGTGAGGGGAGCTGGGGCCCGCCCGGGATCGAACCTGGGACAGCCTGATTAAGAGTCAGGTGCTCTACCACTGAGCTAGCGGTCCGTATATTGTTGCAACTATTTGATTTACAGCGCTGCAACCAGCCTGCGCTTCCTCGCGCTCGGGTGCGCCTCGCCTTGGAGACCCGCGTGCTACGGGATTCGGTTTTCACTTACTCCCGGGTACCAAGCGGGATCATCGTGCGCCCGCGCGACATCAGATGCCGCTGTATGACAGGAAACCGACTCGAGATGGGGCAGCGCGAATTGGGTGACGCGGTGTGCAAACGTTCCGCATCACTTCCGACGATCGGTTCTGCGCAATCGAGAGCGACGTGCCTGGCTCGCTGGCTTCGCATCCGTCGCGCGCCGAACTTCTCCAGGCGAACTGACGCAGGTTGGAGAAGTCTGACTTCCAGATGAATTCAACAAAAGTGGTTCAGATCACTTGCCCAGCCATTGAGCGGCGGGTATGCTCTTCCCGTCCAAATCAGCGAACACAGTGGCGCATTCCCGTCAGCGGCTCGCGCTGAATTGACTAAGCAGACTGGTTGAACACGCGTTCAGCACATCTGCTGGCCACGCCTATTCATCCCGGCTCCCGACACGCTGCGGTGTCGGAGGCGCTGACTGTTTACCGGAGGATCAAAATGAGAAGAGCGACGCTCATCGAGTGTGCGCTTGCCGGGGCACCAAAGAAGATCGTCCAACCCTTGCCGATGCTCGTGAGAACCGTCCTCCCTTCGGTTCTTCTGGTTGTCGCGTCGGCGACGGTCGTTGTGCAAGCGCAACAGATCACGCCGGGCCTCAACAATAATCTGAGCGTTTGCACCTCAGACGAGTACATCTGCGATCCGTACCTCCGCCAAAAGAACGAGCCCAAAGGAGCATGCTCGGCCTTGAACAGCGAGCACTGCATCTTCGTCGCGAACGACTACAGCGGCGTCAAAGAGGCGGTTGGCGATGGGACTGGAGAAGCTGGTTCTCTGAACGAAACGCTCGCGCGCCTGTTCGGACGCGAGGCGCCGAAACGGATTGCCGCCATACCCGATGCGTGGATTGGAGTGTACCGCTGCTACCACGGCGCTGCCGGTCCCTGCGTGAACGGACTGTGGCCGGGGTTCCCCGCAGATACCAGCGATCTCGCAGCCGCCGGCCCCGAGCATCCCTTTGCAACCGCCAGCGATCCTGACTGCTGGCCGGATGACAAGGGGCTGATCGGATGCGTAGCGATGTTCTTCAACCGTCCTGGCGGAGCGCAGGGCAACGCCAATGGCGTGATCGTCACGCGGTTCTTCCGAGACTATAACGATGAAAGCCGCAACCCTATCCGCCTGGACCCGAGCATTCCGCCATCCGTCCTCGTCGCTGGGTCGGCCGTAGCCGGCAAGTTCGCCGATCTCTGCACGATTTTCAACGACGGCCGGGGGACGTGGTACGTCGGCTGGACGCAGTTCCACCGCGAGGGGTCTCACATCTGGGTGTCGAAGTCGACGGATGGAAAAAACTGGTCCCCCCCCCAGAACATCAGCAATCCCTCCAATCAGGTTCAGCGAGTGGTTTTCGCCGCTGACAAACGGCCTCTCGCCTCTGGTGGCGGCACCGTCCATGCGATGTTCAGGACGTTCGCACCCGATACCTACCAACTCGCGTCACTGCCACCTGGCGCCGATCGATTCAACGCCCCGATCAATGTCACGGCGCGGACCGGCCCGGCGTCAGCCTGCGTGTACGACGCCCCATCGACAGGATCGAAGACACAATCAGATCCGTTGAAACAGTTCGCGCGCGCACGTGATTTCGCGTCAATCGATACCGCGCCTGACGGCGCCATCTACGTCGCCCACACGGAGCGCATCAACCCGAACGGGACTCCTCTATCCCAAACGGCTTGCACCCAGCCGGCCGCACGAAGTGCGCCCGCCGCCATCGTGCTGGCCAAGCTGTCGAGCAGCGCGCAGGTGCTGACCAACCGCAAGGCGATTGATATCGGCCAGCGATGCGAGACCGCACCGGCACCAGGCACGCCGCCAACTGACGTGAGTTTGGCGGATGGTGCCTGTCCGAGCGGCGTCCCGCGCGCAGCGGGAGTGCAGATGCAGCCGGTACTGAGAATCAATGGGGGCAACGTCGTCGTCATGTATCGGGAAGGGCGAGGCGGCATTGGTCCTGCGGAGGGCTATTTCAGCGGCAGACCTGCGCGCATGGATATGCGGACAGCCCAGATCGATCCTGCCAACCTGTCGCTCCTGTCAACTGCTCAGATTTCACAGTATGAATACGTTCCCGCAACCGGCAATTACTCCAGTCGCGTGGTGCCGAACCCCGCTTCGCCTGGAGGCGTGCTCACTGTGCCGCCGGAGGCGGGCGCACCAGGTGCCAACCTGAAAACGATGTTGCCGAATCTGCCACTCCACGAGGCAGGCACGGTCGCCTTCATGGGGGATAGCGATCATGTAATCGCCGCTGAGACGTACGTCACCGATCAGACCGGCGCGCGTTGGGCAACTGCAGAGGACGTTCCGGCGCTCAGGATGATTGGCGTGTGGGGGGCCGACACGCGTGAGACGGGCTTTCCCCTCAGCAACGGTGTGCCGAGCATTTTCGGTCCCTGGCCAGATTACCGCGCGCCGGGAAGCGCCGATTGCACCAACCCAACGACCAGATTCTCCAATGTCTTCGCAAGTGTCCTGACGAACTCAGTCGAGGCCTGGGCCGTGCAGACCTTCAAGCCGCTCGGTGTGATCTGGCGAAGCTGGCCGATTGTCGTCCGACATTTCGGCACAACTGTCGGGACCTACCGTCTGACGCTCGTGGTCCAGGACGGATTCAGGGGTTCGTTCGATGAGCGCGAGGGCGCTCCTGACCTCAGGGTGCACGACGTGAAAATTCTACCTGGATCGAGCATCAGCCTTGGGGTGTTCGGTTCGCAGGGATCGGCCCTTGACGTCAAAGTACCCTCACCGATCAAAGTCTTCGTGGACGATGTCACGACAAAGAAGAATCCAGACGCCATCATTCGGCTGAATCCGAACCCGATTCAGTACGATCTGGCTCCGCTGGTGGGACCGGGGATCCAGACGATCGAGCGCCATGGCCGGCCAACGCTGAGCACCTTGAGCCTCAAGAACTATTCCGGCGTCGCCACATCGCCGTCTGGCGGTAACCCGAATGCCGGTGCGCCGAACGCCGGTGCGCCGAACGCTGGCGCACCGAATGCCGGCGCGACGAGTATTACCGACATTCAGTACGTCGTGACCACCGGTGACACGGTGAATACAACGTCAGGGTACGTCGCCATCGCCAATTTCGCGGGCTCCTACGACATCGACGCGCAGACCGATCCGAAATGCAAGGGGCCGAAAAACAAGTGCCACGACGTCCAGACGATCTTCAGCCGGACGCATACGGTCCCGACAGTTGCCGGCTGCTCGGCGGGGGTGAGAAGCTACGACGAGATCATTGGCTATACCGCGGCCACTGCGACGCCGAACGCCGGAGCGCCGAATGCGGGAGCGCCCAATGCCGGGGCCCCCAATGCCGGGGCTCCCAATGCCGGGGCTCCCAATGCCGGGGCCCCGAACGCAGGCGCGAATTCGTTCACGCTGACACCGTCGAGCGCTCCAGCCGAGGGCACGTTGGCGGCCGCCGCGTACGCCAACCGCGCGATCGCGAGCGCGTTGGGGGGCGCCAGAACGGCAGTCGCGGCAAATACGTCACCGGACGGCACGGTGGTCGGTGATCCGCCCATTGACGCAGCGCTCGTGACCTTCAGGATCATTCACTATCACGACAACGACGTTGCCGAGACTGCGCCCACTACTCCCTCAGAGGTAGAGAACACGGTCGGCGTGGCCGTAGTCCCGGAAGCCGAAAAGAACAAAGCAGGAGGGCGGAGGCCGCTGGCAGCCAATGACGCCTACACGGCGACGCAGACTACGACGCTCCCAATCTCGGCGCCTGGTGTTCTCGGCAACGATGTGGGGGTGATCGACGATGCCTCGGGCAACACCGTTCCTCTGACGGCGCAGCTGGTGAGCGGCCCGACGAACGGAACCTTGACATTCAATGCCAACGGTTCGTTCGAATACAAGCCGAAGGGAAATTTTGTGGGACTGGATTATTTCCGGTACACCGCGAAGGAGGGCACACTGACTTCGGCGGTGGCAACTGTTCAGATTACGGTTGTGCCGAAGAAGCCTTAGCCTCTGACGCCTGTGGCATCGGATCGACGCTACGGTGTGGATCCAACAGCGTTCAGTCGCCGGCGCGCATCCGCGGCAAGCGGATCGCGCCCGGCGGCTGCCCGGATCTGCAGGTAGGTCTTGTAATTTCCCGCCGCCGCCGGCAGTTGGCCGAGCCCTTCCTGTGCCCTGGCGAGCCAATAGGGCAATGTCGCCAGATACCTGAACGTCGGCACGTCGTCGAGGAAAATGGCCGACGCTTCGCCACGCCGTTTGAAGCACTGATCGAGTTCGGAGAATCCCTCGGCATAATGACTGGCTTCTATGTACGCGATGCCGAGATCCATCCGCGCCAGCCAGAGGTCGGTCAGCTTCGATGCGGCGCGAAACAAGGTGATGGCGTCGACAGGTCGTTTCCGGCGCGTGGCGGTCTCGCCCTCGATGATATTGCCGTACGCCCTGCTCTGGGATTCGAGACGCTGGCTCAGCACGGATGCGATGCCGGCGGCTTCTGATTCCTTCCCGAGTCGTAGATACAGTCGCGCCGCCGGCACCAGCACGGTTTCGTTCTGAGGCCCGACCTTCAACGCGGTACGCACCGCCTCGAGCGCGGGAGCCGACTTCCCCTCGGCCTCGTACGCCTCGGCCAGCATCAAGTGTTTCGTCGCCGCGTACGCCCGGTCGTTGCTCTTCTGATCGTCGCTGATCCGGCTCCTCAGCATGGCAGCCGCGTCGGCGAATCGACCTTGATACATCGCGAGGTCAGCGAGGCCGATGTTGGCGAGCGATGCGCCCTCGGGATTGGCCTTCGCCATCCGGTTGTAGGCATCGGTCGCGGCCGCAACGTCGAACGTCGCCATGCCAGCGACGGCAAACGGCAAGTAGGCCTTGAAGGCGCTCGGATCCTGCTCGATCACTTTTCGCGCTTCGACCGCTGCTGTCTCGAAATCCCCGGCATACATGGCGTACAGCGCGTAGTTGCTGTGCCCGATGAGGCTCTTGGGATCGACCTCGATCGATCGTTTCCCTTCCTGGAGCGCGTTCTCGAATTCTCGAAGATAAAAATAGGTGAGGGCGAGATTCAGATGCCCGACACGATCGTACGGGTATTTGTCCAAGAGGTACTTGTAGTGCTCGGCCGCTTGTTGATAGTTTTGCGTGACCAGCAAATTGTAGTTGGCGAGCGTGCGATACTTCTCGCGCTCGGTCATGCCATTCAGCAGCTGCAGAGCCTTCTTCCACAACTCTGCGGCTTCGGCCTGGCGCCCGAGGTTCGTAGCCGCGGTCGCCCACGCCGCATACGCACGCCCGAAATTCGGGTCCCGTTCGATCGCCCGTTTGTAGTGGGGGATCGCTTCCGCGTCCTTCAGATTGAACAAGAGATCCTGGGCGCGTGAGTAGTCGGCCAGCGCCTCCAGCGAGCTCGTCGAGACGGTTTCAGCGGCAGCTATCTTGTCACTCTCCGGCGCCGCATCCCCCAGCGTCCCACGGAGCTCGGACGCCACTGAGCCCACTGCCTGCAGCACGTCGCTTTTGCGGCGTGCAGTGGCGCTGGCGTCGCCGAGCAAGTTGCCGTTGGCCGGATCCACGGCGCGCACGGAGATCGTGTAGCCGGAGCCCTTCGACTCTATCGCTCCAGCGAGGATGACATTGATACCCTCACTCGACGAGACCAGCCGCGCGGTCGCTTCGTCCAGCACCGCGTCCGGGCGCATCTTCTGTGCGGCTTGCTGCGCCGTCGTCCGGGGATATGCCGTGATGAATGAGGCACCCTCGATGCCAATCGTGAGCGCCTGCTCGAGCGCGCCGTTGAAAACCGGATCGCCGGTCTTGTTCTGGATGTCCGCCACGAGCACGGACATCGGCGGCCGCTGGACCGCCGGCGCCGGACCGCGCGCCAGCCACCAGGTGAGCGCCAGGAGCACCACGAACACGCTGAGCGCTGCTGCGCCAATCCGCCACGTCAGCCGCCGCACGATCGGCAGCGGCTTGCCGCTGTCGTCGAGCCGCGCGATCTCCTCGGCGAGCTCTGCTGTGGTCTGATAGCGCGCGCCGGGGTCGGGCTCTACACACCGGCTGATGATCCGGTTGACGGCTTCGGGGATCCCGGGATCTATCGAGTGAGGCGGCGGGGGCGCCGCCTTGATGCGCGCGTACAGCTCGGTGAGCTTGCTCTCCGCCGTACGGCCCCGATTCCGGCCGAGGAGTAGGTCGTACAGGATCAGGCCGAAGGCATAGATGTCGGCGCGCTGATCCACGGGCTGGGCGAGGGCCTGCTCGGGGGCCATGTATTCGACCGTCCCGACAACAGCGCCGGCCATGGTGTGTCCGTCGACTGCCGCTCGGGTTCCGATCGAGGTCGGCGCGGCGCTCCCCGCGGCAACGACGTCGCCCATCGACCGGGCGATTCCGAAATCCATGATCATCGCTTCGCCGTCGGCGTTGATCATGATGTTCGCCGGCTTCAGATCGCGGTGCACGACGCCGGCGGCGTGGGCGGCCGCGAGTCCCGAGACCATCGAACGCGCGATCGTGACCGTGCGCTCGACCGACAACCTGCCTTCCCGGCGGAGGATCGTGGCGAGGTCTTCCCCCTGGAGGTACGGCATCGTGATGTACTTGATGCCTTGGATCTCGCCGAGGTCGTGTATCCGGACGACGTTCCGGTGAGTGACCTGCCGGGCGAGCAGCAATTCCTGCTTGAACCGGCGCTCGAGCGCCTGTGCCGTCTGCGGATTCGCGTCCGCCGACGGCCGGATGACTTTCATCGCCACGACGACGCCGAGCTCCGCGTCCCACGCCTGATAGACGGCGCCCATTCCGCCGAGCCCGAGAAGCTTCACGATGTGGTAGCGGTCCCCGAGGTTCTGACCGGGCACGAGCGGCATCTCACGCGGGGCCGAGCCCGGAGCGCGGGCTGAGGTTAGACCGGGGTCGTCAGATCCTGGTCGCGGCTCGAATCTCGTTCGCGTGCCGTCGAGCAGAGTGGCATCGCCGCTCTCGAACAGAGAGCCGCAGGACGGGCACGGCCCGTTCGACGGCGCCGGTGCGTAACAGTGTGGGCAGGTCACCAGTCGGGAATCGATGGGATTCTATCCCAGCGAGCACTCTTGCTTTGCCAATAGTGCCAAGATTGCCAACATTGCCAACATTCAAAATGCAAAGGCCCGTTCGCTCCGACGCTCACCCCATCCGGAACTAGGATGGGAGCTCGAGTATCTGGAATCTTGGCAATGTTGGCAATGTTGGCAATGCTTGATGGAGGAGCCCAATGCCGTCGCGCCCAGCCGAGAGCATCCGTCCGTTGATTCTCGTCGTCGATGACGATCCCGGCGTTCGGGAGCCGCTGGAGAAGTTCCTGACGATGCACGGTTTCGATATCGTCGGGGTCGAGTCCGTGGAGGCGGCGCAGGAGCGGCTGCGCGACCGCCCGATCCAGGGTGCGGTGATCGATCTGCGACTGCCTCAGGGGTCCGGACGCGAAGTCGTGCTCTCGATCCCACCGCCCACGCCGGTCATCATCTTCTCGGCCGTGCCGGACGAGTCCGGGCGGCTCGAGCACATGCGCCCGAACACCCGGCTGATCCTGAAGCCGTTCTCGCTGGTGATGCTGGTCGAGACGCTGCACGGCATGATTGAGGCCGCGGCGAGGAATGAACCCGATACGAGACGGATCCGGACATCAACGGTCTAGTCAACTCAGAGAATCTTCTGTCCCAACGCTGACGCAGCGAGCTCCACGCCGAGCATCGCCGTCATGTTGCGGTCGTCGAGAATCGGATTGACCTCGACGAGATCGAGCGCGCGCAGCAGGCCCGAGTCGGCGATGACCTCCATCACCATGTGCGCTTCGCGGTAGTCGAGGCCGCCTTTCACCGGCGTTCCCACGCCGGGCGCGATCGATGGGTCGCAGACGTCGAGATCGAACGAGACGTGGACTCCCGAGGTGCCGTCGCTGGCGAAGACGAGCGCCTGCTCGATCACGGTGGCGATGCCGCCGCGATCGATCTCCTTCATCGTGAACACGCGGACCCCGGAGTTCCGGACGATGACCTTCTCGCGTTCGTCGAGGTTGCGGATCCCGATGAGGACCGTGTTCTCGGGGAGCAGTTTCGGTGAGAACCCGCCGATCCGTGCGAGTTCGGCCGGCTCCTGTCCGAGCAGCGCCGCGAGCGGCATGCCATGCACGTTGCCGCTCCCGGTGCTCGACGGCGTGTTCATGTCGCCGTGCGCGTCGACCCAGATGGCGCCGATGCGCGCATCGGCCTGACGGGCGTGACCCGCGGTTGCGGCGACCGAGCCAGCCGCCAGGCTGTGATCGCCGCCGAGCACCAGCGGGATCGCGCCGCTGTCGAGGACCGACAGAGAGGTCTTGTAGAGGCGCTCGCAAACGCGCGCGATCTCCCGCACGTATTTCTTCTGCGGATCGCCGGCCGCTCTGACCTCGGGGATCGGGGCCACGAGATCGCCTTCGTCCACGACCGTCATCCCCAGGGCGCTCAGGCGTTCGCCGAGTCCCGCGATGCGGAACGCGGAGGGTCCCATGTCGACGCCGCGGCGGTTGCCGCCGAGGTCGAGCGAGACTCCGATGATGTGGATTGGACGCACGTCCGGCACTTTAGTGGATTGCCGAACCTTTGAGGAAGCGGCCGCGTGCCCGGTGTCCGCGAGTCGGGGACCCGGGAGCTGTTGACGGGCAACGTAACTGTCAGATACGCTTCAAGTTGCGGCGGCTGGTGCGGCTGGCGGGAGGAGACTGATGAAGCGGTTCGAGGTGGGCTCGCGCGTGGTGGAACCAACGTATGGCCTGGGTTCGGTGATTGCGGTGGAAGATGCGTACACCCGCGTCCAGTTCGATGAACACGGCGTCAAGAAGTTCCTGACGAGCATGTCCAAACTCGAACCGAGTGACGAGCCGGCGCCGGCCGGCGCGCGTGGTGTGAAGCCGCGCAAGAAGCGTGTCACCAAGAAGGCCGTGGCGGCGCCGGTCCAGGAAGCCGAGCCCGAGGCCCAGGAAGACTAACCCCTACTTCAGGCGCATCGATACCGACATCCCTTCCCCGGACGGCGAGACGATCGTCGTCCACAGGGAGGGATGCTTGAGCACCGCGTCGAGAAAATCTCCCATCTCATTCCGCTTGTTCACGACATTGTGCGCAAGGAAGAGTCCGCGTGCGTCGAGCCGCGGGTACACCATGTCGAAGAAGCGCTTGTAGTCCTTTTTCCAGGCGTCGAGGAACACGAAATCGAACGTGCCGGGCAGCTTGGGGATCTGCTGGAAGGCGTCGCCGCTGACGACCTGAACGATATCCGACAGCCCGGCGCGCTTGATGTTCTCTTCGAGCTCCTTTGCGCGCACCGGATCGTATTCGATGGTCACGAGCCGGCCGCCGGTCGCGCGCAGTCCCATCCCGATCCAGATCGCGCTGTAGCCGCTCGCGCCGCCGATCTCGAGCGCCCGCTTCGCGCCGCTCGATGCGATCATCAGCCGCATGAAGCGGCCGTCCTCTTCCGAGACCGCGAGCTGGCCCTTGTCCTTGGATTTGATCTCGGCGAGCAGCTTGGTTGGGACGTGATCGGTGACGGCGGCGGGTTTGTTTTGCGCGTGCGCGCCGGCGGAACCCCCGACGAGCGCGATCAACAGGAACACGAAGAATCGATTCAACGAGACATCCTTCCCAGGGTCATGGTCCCATCCTAACGTAATCGGCGGCCGCGGTCGCGACACGCCGGCCGTTGGCGACGCAGTCCGGAATCCCGATCGACTCGAAGCCGCTGCCCGCCACGAACAAGCCCGGCAGCGAGTGCAGCCGCGACGCGAGCCCGCTCATCCGTGCCGAGTGACCCACCACATGCTGCGCGCCGGCATTCCGCCACCGGCAGACCCGGGTGAGGAGCGGCGGCGCGGTGATGTCGAGCACGTTCGACACATCGCGCACCGCGATGGCGGCGAGCTCGGCATCGGTAAGGTTCGCCGCGCGCGGGTCGTGAACGCTCCCGATGAACGCCCGCAGCAGCACCTTGCCGGCCGGCGCCCGTGATTCCCATTTCGACGAGACCCAGGTGCACGCGGTGATCCGCAGCGCGTTGTGTCTCCGGGCGACCACGAATCCGCTGCCGGCCAGCGGATGTGCGACGTCGGCGCGAGCCCAGCCCAGCGCGACAGTCGCCGTCGAGACGTACGGAACGGTGTCGCAGACATTCGCTGCGCTCTCGTCAACGGTCCGCAGCAATGAGGCGGCGACGTAGGCCGGCGCCGCCACGATGACGCTCGCCGCCTCGAAACCCTCGCCGCCGGCGCTGACGAGCCATCCGGATCGCTGACGCCGCATGCCCGCGGCCGGCGTCTCGAGCAGCAGCGATCCCGCGGGCAGCCGATGCACGATCGAATCGACGAGCTCGGCCATCCCGCCTCTCAGCGCACGGAACAGACCGTCACCGGACGGTGGCGGGGCGACGGTGCGCAACACACCGCCGCGCTGCCGCTCGGCGGAGGTGAACCGCGGAAACAGCGACGGCATCGACAGCTTCTCGACGTCGCCGGCGTGGATACCGCCGAGCAATGGCTCTGCAATCAGGTCGACCGTGGCCGGCCCGAACCGGCGCCGGAAGAACGACGCCACCGACTCGTCGGCATAGCTGCGCGCAGGAATTAGCGGCTCGACCGCGACCCGGGCGCGCGTGCGCCAGTCGAGCAGCGAGTACTTCGCGAGGCCCGGCAGGGTCGTGGGAATCCCGAGCACCGACGGCGAGGGGAGCGCATGCATGCGGCCGTCACGGACGATGAAGGCGGTGCGCGGGCGGCGGGTGGACATCAGCCGGGCCGAGAGGCCCAGCTCTTCGCACAGCTTCAGCGCCGCAGGCTTCTGCACCAGCATCGAATCGGCGCCGAGGTCGATGGTGAAGCCGTCGATGTGCTCGGTCCGAATCAGCCCTCCCGCTCTGCCGCCGGCTTCGAGCAGCACGAACGGAACGTGGCGTTGCGTGAGCTCGTACGCCGCGGTCAGACCGGTAATGCCGGCGCCAATGATGATGATCACTGTGGTGGCGTCTTTGCTGCCTGCCGGGACGAACTCCGCGCCGCGATCAGCGGCTCAGCGGCGCCGCTCGGTCAACCGGCCGTGCCGACGTGCGGTGCACGTACCGCGCGAGCTCCTGGACACGCTCCAGCGGTGTGCCGGGCAGGACTCCGTGTCCGAGATTGAAAACATGCCCCGGACGTCCGTCCGCCCGACGCAGGATGTCGTGCGCCGCGCTGAACACCCGATCGGGCGGACCGAGGAGCAACGTCGGATCGAGATTACCCTGCACCCCGCGATCATGCCCGATCCGGTCCCACGCCTCGTCCAGTGGCAGCCGCCAGTCCACGCCGATCACATGCCCGCCGGCCGCCGTCAGATCCGGAAGAATGGCGGCCGTGCCGACGCCGAAATGAATCAGGGGCACGCCGCTGTCGGCCAGCCGATCGAAGATGGTCTGCGTGTGCGGACCGGCGAACTCGCAATAGTCACTGCGGCTCAGAGAGCCTGCCCACGAGTCGAAGATCTGAATCGCCTGCGCGCCTGCTTCGATCTGCGCCTGCATATAGCCGGCAATCATCAGGGCCAGACGCTCACACAACCGGTGCCATGCGCGCGGATGCGCGTACATGAACGTCTTCGTCCGCGCATAGCTCGTCGAGGGCCCGCCCTCGATGGCGTAGGCCGCGAGCGTGAACGGCGCGCCTCCAAATCCGATCAACGGCACCCGCCCCGTGAGCTCCTGGCGAAGAATCCGGACCGTCTCGAGCACATGCCCGAGCGCCTCGCGCGGCTCGAACGTCCGCAGCCGATCCACGTCGGCGGCCGACCGGATCGGATTCGCGACCGAAGGCCCTTCGCCCTTCACGAAATCGAACTCCAGGCCGAGCGGTGTGAAGGGAAGCAGGAGATCGGAGAACAGGATGGCAGCGTCGACCTCGATGACGTCCACCGGCTGGAGCGTGACCGCGACTGCCAGATCGGGATGACGGCAGATCTCGAGCAATGAGTACCGCTCGCGCAACGCGCGATAGTCGGACATGTAGCGACCCGCCTGACGCATGAACCAGACGGGTGTGGCGTCGGACGGTTCGAGGCGGCAGGCCCGGAGGAACCGATCGATCACGCCGGCCGCATGTTGATGAGGGTCTTCGCCAGAGCGATCAGGTCCTCCAGCCAGAGCGGCTTGAATCTTATGGATGCGCCGAGCGAGCGCAACTCGTGCTGGATCGGTTCCGCGAGAAAGTAGTCCCCCGTCACGATCGCGACCGGCACGGCCGTGAGGCGAGGCACTCCCCGGACCTGACGGAGGAATTGCAGCCCGTTGGTAATCGGCATCCGCATGTCGAGGATGATGGCGTCGGGCGTGGACGCCTGGGCCGCGGCCAGCCCGGCGTCGGCCGAGAGGGCGGTCACCACCCCAAACCCCTCCAGCTTGAGCATTCTCGCAAAGGTGTCCGCCACGGACCGGTCGTCGTCCACGATGAGGATCGTCCGAGTGGCGGCTTCGGACGGAGGCGGCTCGGCTGGAGCAATCACCGTATCATTCTCAGTCCTCAGGGGTTGCCCGTCAAGCACCGGCCGGGGTCGGCCGCGTTGCCCGCATTTACACATATTGGTCACGGGAACGAAAATCCCCGTTTTCATGAGGGACTGATTCGGGGTACTGTCTGGTGCCGGAGGCGAAGTGAGTCCAATCCTGGTACGGCCCGTCCGCGAGCAGCTCGAGCACGACCGTGTCATCCGGATCCTGCAGGCCAAACTGAAGCGCAAGCACGACGTGGTCGCCAACATCGGCGAGGATCAGACCGTCCCTGTCCGCATCGGGCAGGTCCAGATTTTCCCCGATCTGGTGCTGACGTCGGTCGATCGAGGCAAGAAGCTGATGGGAACGGTCGAGGTGGAAACCGCCGAATCGGTCAATCACCTCGAAGCCATGGCGCAGTGGGCGCACCTCGGACGCGCGCGCGCCCCATTTCACCTTTATGTACCGGCGGGCTGCGTCGATATCGCCAGGCGGCTGGCGGTGGAGAACAGCGTGAACGTCGCGGAGATTTGGAGCTTCCACACCATCGGGGACCAGACCCGGTTCACGCTGGTCCACCGGGCCCCGCCGCCTGATGTGCGCAAGAGTTCGGAACCCCGGGCGGCACGTCCCGCCGCGCGAGCCGTGGCACCTGCCCGGACGGCGGCGAAAAAGCGTCGCGAGGCAGAGCCCGCCCGCCGAAAGTCCGCTCCTACCCGGACCGCGGGAAACACCCGCACCAAACGGTCGGCGCCGCCGAAGGCCGCCTCGACCCGAACCATGAAGAGGAAATAATCCCTGCCGACGCTGCGCTTCACGCGAGACAAGCGTGGTTACGAGAACACCTACGTTGTCCACAACCCGCGGCGGCGGAAACGTACTCGAATCCTGTACTGGTTTCGCACGCCGCCGGGCGTTCGCGTCGGCCGGACGGCGCTCGACGAAGAGGCGATCCGCCTGATCGAGGAGCACCACCCGCAGATCCGTTTCAACTGGCCCCAGATCCTCAACGGCGAAGAAGAGCTCGTACCGCCGGAGCCGGCGCGGACCGCCGGGCCGGCGGACAAGCCTGAGCCGGCTCCAGCACGGGCCATCGAGACCGGGCCTGCCTCCGTGGCGCCGCCTCTCGTCGAAGACCCGGTGAGTCCGGCTCACGCGCGGCTGGGATCAGAAGGCCTGGTGCGGCTTCGCGCCCGCTATGCAGACATGTCGGCCGCAATCGGCCGCCGGATCGCAGACGAGCAGCGGCGGCAGCAGCTGCTGGATCTTGCCGGACGTCTCAACCCCGACAGCTGGGTCACCGCTGAAGACGTGCAGCGCGGCCTCGACGAGTACGAGAGTGTTCTGGCGTCGCTCCGGGAAGTCGCCGGGCGACGACGTCGCCGGAAGCGCTCCCGCTCAGCCGTCACGCCGGCGTCCGGAAAACCGGCCGACGAGGCCGTCTCCAGCGACGAAGTGCGGGGAGCCGACGACGGCGGCTCTGAGGACTCCGAGCCGGACTGACGCGTCCCCCGAACCCGCGCCGGAAGCGGCGTGAGCACGGGAAGGTGGTTTATAATCAGCGCCATGCAAGCAGTATCCCGGAGGCAGGCGAGGTGTGCTTGTGCGCTGCTGCTCGCGACGACGGCCGTCGCGATCCAGGCGCAGGATCAGCGCAAGCCCGATTTCACCTCGCGCGTCGAACTCGTCACGACGGACGTCGTTGTCCGCGACAATAACGGTCAATTCATCGCCGACCTCAAAAAGGAAGACTTCGAGGTCCTCGAAGACGGTGTCCCCCAGAAGCTCGTCTCGTTCTCGCTGACTCACGGCGGGCGCAGCTACAACATCGCCGCGCCACCGCCTGCGCCTGTTGCCGAAGGCATCCTCCTGCCGCCGTCGCGGCCGGCGAGCGATGCGGCGGGCCGCATCTTCCTGATCTTCGTCGACGACCTGCACCTGGACTTCCGCAACACCGGCCGCATCCGCGACCTGTTCAAGAAGATCTCCGACGAGCTCGTACACGAAGGAGACATGTTCGGCATCGTCTCCACCGGCCCTTCGTCGATCTCGATCGATCTGACGTACGACCGCCGGCGGCTGACCGAAGCCATCAAGAAGATCTCCGGATCGGCGCTGGCGCCCAAGGACATCCTCGATGTGCCCGAGGGTTCGCAGGGACCGCCCGAAGTCCGGCATCGGGCGCATGTCGCGTTCTCGACCGCGGGCGACATGATGCGGCAGCTGGAGCAGGTGCACAATCGCCGCAAGGCCTTCATCTACGTCAGCAACGGGTACGATCTCGATCCCTTCTCGAAGTCACGGGCGAAGAACGAGCTCGAACGCTACGGCATGTTGCGCGACAACGTCGACAACAGCAACGGAGACTCGTCCAACAATTCCCAGGATCCCAACGATCCGGCGTTGCGCGGCAAGGGCAACCAGTGGGCGTTTGCAGATCTGGTGGGCGAGCTGGCGGAGCTCACGCGCGCGGCGGTCCGTGCCAACACGACCATCTACACGATCGATCCTCGAGGATTGGTGGGAGGACCGGACCTCGATGAAAAGATCGACATGACGGAGTACATGGACTACGTGCGAAACACGCAGGACAGCCTCCGGGTGCTTGCCGATCTGACCGGCGGTATCGCCGTCGTGAATCAGAACGACTTCACGAAGGCGCTCAAGCGCATCGACCAGGAAACCAGCGACTACTACGTGGTCGGGTACTACTCGACGAACCCGGATCCGACGAAGAGGCGCCGGACGATCGAGGTCAAAGTGACGCGGGCCGGCGCCAACGTGTGGCACCGGACCTCCTACACCTTGAAAAAGCCGAACGAGCCGCGCTGATCCGTTTACCCGGGTTTTACAGCCGAGCTAAGTTCTGCGCCGCTATACTTTTCGACTGCTGCGACTGAACCAGCCGCGGCAGTGTGCTTCACCGCTGTTCCACTGGGTTCTTTGTTGTCTTGCCCCTTTTTGCACCTGGAGAAAGACCTTTATGACTACGAGCGTCGTACCATCGCGCATCCGCCCGCTGCTGGATGACTTGCGCGCGGCCGTGGCGGTTTTCAGAGCCGCACTGGCCGTTCTCGCGGTCGTGATCCTCAGCGCGCCTGCTTTCGCGCAGACCGTCACCACCGGCAATCTCGGCGGCACCGTCAAGGATGCGCAGGGTGGCGTCCTCCCCGGCGTCACGCTCACCGCGGTTCACACGGCCACGGGCACCAGGTACGAGACGGTCACCGACTCGCAGGGGCAGTTCAACATTCTGAACGTGCGCGTCGGCGGCTACGAGATCCTCGCGGAGCTGGCCGGATTCCGGCAGCAGCAGCAGGCCGGGATCGAGGTCGCGCTCGGCGAGCGCCGGGCCGTCGACTTCCGGCTGCAGATCGCGGCGGTCACCGAAACGGTCGAAGTGATCAGCAAGCCGACGGTCATCGACTCGTCGGTCGCGGGTACGGGCGCCAACGTGTCCAACGCGGTCAAGGAATCGCTTCCGACGATCACCCGCAGCATCGCTGACATCGTTCGGGTCAGCCCGTTGTTCAACTCACAGGGTGGCGGCGCCGGCGATGGCGCCTCGGTGGTCTCGGTTGCGGGCAACAGCGTCCGGTACAACGCGCTGCAGATCGACGGTGCGGCCAACAACGACCTGTTCGGTCTCGCGGGTTCGGCGGGTGCCCCCGGCGGGGCGGCGGAAACGACGCCAATCAGCCTCGACGCCATCCAGGAAATCCAGCTGGTCGTCTCTCCGTACGACGTTCGTCAGGGAGGCTTCTCTGGCGGCGGCATCAACGCCATTACCAAGAGCGGGTCGAACTCGCTGCGCGGGACGGCGTTCTTCTTCGGCCGCAACCAGGACTGGGTCGGCAAGGGCGCTGATGATCGCGCCATCTCCGATTTCAAGGACAAGCAGGGAGGCTTCAGCCTCGGCGGCCCCATCGTCCAGAACAAGGCCTTCTTCTTCGGCACCGCCGACTACGCGCGCAAGCTGCGGCCCAGCGGGTTCTCTGTGAATTCCACCGGCCAGCAGTTTGGCAACGACGCGGCGGTCAACCAGGTTCTGAGCATTCTCCAGAACAAGTACCACTACGATCCGGGCCCGGATCCCCTCGGCGAATTTGGCAAGGCCACCGACGCCAACAAGTACTTCGTCCGGGGCGACTTCAACCTCGCCCGCAACCACCAGCTGACGGTCCGGCACAACTACATCGATGCGCTGAACGACGTCGGGTTCCCCAGCCTCACCGCCTTCCGTTTCCCGGATTCGTACTACCGGTTCAACAGCAAGACGAACTCGACGGTCGGCCAGCTCAATTCCACCTTCGGCAAGGGCGTCAACGAGTTCCGGGTCACCTATACGCGCGTGCGGGATTTCCGCGACCATGCCTTCGAGCAGCCGCCGTTCCCGCAGGTCACCGTCGTGCTCACCGGCAGCACCACGGTGGTCGCCGGAACGGAGCAGTTCTCGCCAAGGAACGAGCTCGATCAGGACATCATCGAGATCAACGATGCGTTCACCCTCCTGAAGGGGCAGCACGCCATCACGATCGGGACGCACAACGAGTTGCTCGACCTCCGCAATCTCTTCATCCGGGACAACTTCGGCACCTACCGGTTCAACACCATCGAATTGTTCGATCAGGGTCTCGCGCAGCAGTACGACCGCAGCTTCTCGGCGACGAGCGATCCGCTGCAGTCGGCCGCGTTCGGCGTCAACCAGTGGGGCTTCTACATCGGCGATCAGTGGTACGTGCGCCCGCGAGTGACCCTGACATACGGGTTGCGAATGGACGCCCCGCAGTTCCCTGACAAGCCCAACTCCAATCCTGTGGCCCAGGCCAACTTCGGGTACGCCACCGACGTCGTGCCGAACGGTGTGCAGTGGTCGCCGCGCGTCGGCGTCAACTGGACCCTGAACGACACCAACACGGCGCAGATTCGGGCAGGGCTGGGCATGTTCACGGGCCGTCCGGCCTATGTGTGGATTTCCAACCAGTTCGGTAACACCGGCATCGACTTCACCCGAATCGGAGCGGGGAACAACGCCGCGAACCGGATTCCCTTCGTCGCCGATCCGCTGAACCAGCCGACGACTGTCACGGGGGCGACGGCGGGGACGTTCAACAACGAAGTCGACATGATCGATCCGGACTTCAAATATCCCTCGATCCTGCGGGGCAACGTCGGCGCCGACACGCAGCTGCCCGGCGGGATGATCGGGGTCGTCGACTTCGTCTGGTCCAAGACGATGGAGGACATCAAGTACCAGAACCTCAATCTGGTGCAGCTCTCCGGCGTGACCGGCGTGGGTGGACGGCCGTTCTTCGCGCGCAATCGCGTGTCGACGGTGAGCGATGCGATTCTGCTCGAGAACACCTCCAAGGGTTACAACTGGAACTTGAGCTTCGAGGCGCGCCGGCCGTTCCGCAACGGCTTCTTTGCTTCCGCGTCCTATGCGTACGGTGTGTCGAAGAGCATCATGGACGGCACGTCGGATCAGGCGGCGTCCAACTGGGGCAACGTCTACATTCCCGCGAACCCGAACGATCCGCCGCTCGTCCGTTCGAATTTCGATCCGGGCCACCGCATCACCATGTCCGGTGCCTACGACGTCCCGATGGGCGGAGAGTTCAAGACGACGGTCTCGCTGTTCTATTCGCTGCAGTCGGGCCGGCCGTACACGCTGACGACGAGCTCGGACGTCAATGGCGATGTCCGCGGGACCAACGACCTGCTCTACATCCCGTCGTCGGCGACCGAGCTGATTTACCGGAACGGCACCGCGCCGGCGACCTACGAGGACTTCATCGGGCTGATTCGCGCCGACGACTGTTTGTCGGGGTACATCGGAACGATCATTCCGCGGAACGCCTGCCGCGCACCGTGGTCGAACACGCTCGATGGCCGCGTCGCCGTGCAACTGCCGTTCGGCGGCCGCGTCAAGACAGAAATCACGCTGGACATGCTGAACCTGGTCAACCTGTTCAACTCGGACAAGGGCATGTTCGAGTACATGTCCTTCGGCCAGCTGAGCCTCTACGCGCCGGTCTCGTCGGCGAACAACACGACCGTCACGCCGACGCAGCCGCTGATCGGCTACAACCTGTCGTCGCTGATGGCGCCCACGTTCCGCAAGTTCCTGCGCGACGATCTGCGGTCACGCTGGCAGATGCAGCTGGGCGCTCGCGTCCGGTTCTAGCTTGGTCCGGGGGGCTTGCCCCCCGGAGCCCCCCTACACCGTCGCTCGCGGGGGCCGCATGCCCCGCTCCGCTCCGGTGGGCGCGCCTGCGGCGCGCCTAGAATTCAGCTCCTCGTGGCTTAGCTGTCTTTCGAACCCGCGAGCCCGCGAACCGCGAGCTACGTCGAGGGGTGAACCCGCGAGCTGGCGCCAGCTACCGTCCGGGCGCGAAACAGCTCGACTCGTACTCGCCGGCATCGCTCCGCGGACACGCGGCGTAGCCGGCGGACGTAGCGTCACCCGTGTTGTTGAAGAAGACGCGATTGTTGATGTCGACTTTCCGGTAGTCGGCAGGCGCGACGTACCTCCGCGTGAAGTAGTCGCCGACGAGTCTGAACGGCGTCCCGCCATCGGTACGCAACCGGTATTCGAACGGGAGCTCGGTCAGTGGATTGGCGCTGTTCCAGATCCCCCGTCCCGTCTGCTGCGCCTCGATCTCCGCGGCGCGGTAATCCTCGAACCGGCCGACGTTCGGCCAGATCACGAAGAGCACCCCGTGGCCGTTTCGAAGCTGCTCGCGATTGATGTCGACGCCGTCACGCCGGATGACATGACCGAGGACGCGGCCGAAGGGGTCGATCCGCATCTGTTCGAGCTCGATGCGGATTTCCGTTCCCGCCGGCAGGAGCTGGAGAAGCGCCCTCGTGGCCTGGTCGCCCCATGGGGATTGCGACGTCTCGGCCGCGTCAATGTGCAGGAACCTCACAACCGTGATCCCGGCGAGCGCAGGCGTGATCCGCAGCGTGTCGCCATCCGTGATCGACGACACCGTGTACGTGGTAACCGCGGGCGGGGGTTGGGGAGGCTGAGAAGGCGCGGAAGGGGAGTCCGATCCGCAGGCCCCGCACATGAGGACCGTGGCCAGTGCCAGGCCGCCATATTTCCTCAGCACGGCTCGCTAGGTCCGCCTGACCTTCCGGCGGCGCGCCTTCGCGGATTCGAACAGGCCGCGCTCGTTCAGCTCCTCGTTGACGCGCTGGACGCCGACGGCCAGGTAGTGCTCGTCGACTTCGACGCCGACGAAGTCCACGTCGAGACGCGCCGCCGCCACCGCGCTGCTGCCGAGTCCCAGGAAAGGATCCATCGCACATCGGATGCGGTCGAGGCCATGCAGCCGCATGCAGTATTCAGCGAGACGTGGGGGAAACGTCGCCGGGTGGGGACGATCGCGGTCGCGGAACTTGATCGTGTCGTAGGGGATGAACCAGGCGTTCCCGCGGCATCGTCTATTTACGCCGCCGCTGCGCCATCGAGCGATGTTCGACGCATCCTGGTACTGCACGCCGATGCTCCGCCGATCGAGCGGCGTTCGCGCGGATGGCGTGAAGTGGAACACGAACTCGTGGCAGTCGTTCAGGAACCGAACGCTGTTGATTGGCTTGTAGTGGCCGACTGCGAGGTCCTTGTCGAGCGCGGCAGCGGCGCCGGCCGCGTCCTTCTCGATCGCGATCGACTTGATCCAGTGGATGGTGTTCTGGAGCCGCAGGTGCTTGCGCGCCTCCTGGGCGATGTCCATTGCCGTCCAGGGATCCGTCGGCTTGGCGCCGAGGTTGAGGAATAACGAACCCTCCGGCTCGAGACAGCGCGCGGCCGCTGCGGTCCATTGTTCCGTCCATTCGAGGTATGCCTGCCGCGGCAGCGAGTCGTCGTACGACCGGTAGTCGACCCCCAGGTTGTACGGTGGAGACGTGACGATGACCGAGATCGAGTGTTCGGGAAGCGCGCGAAAGACGTCCAGGCAATCGGCCTGGTAGAACGAGAGAGTCGAGCGGGCGGTACGAACGACGTGGCGGGGTGATGGCTCACTGGTGCGCGTGCCGGACCGAGGCATGGCGCACCAGTCTACTGTGTTCCCTGATGGAACACTTACGACGCTTTTATCGCAGCAGCGGTGAGGCCGAAGGTGCTCGACGTCAGGGTGTGGTTGCGGCGGTGCGCCTGATGCTGACAGCCGCGGCCTTTCTCCTCAACGTAGATAACCTCACGGTTCGTCGCCACTTCGCGATAGCGGCCAGTGACGCATCCGCATCCGAGAGTCGTGAATCCGAGGAGGCGAACTAGGCTCATCATGTGGGGCTCCGACCGACGGCTGAGCAAGTCTCGTACCGAAGAGGTTGAAGTTCGGTGTCGTGCGTTTCGCTCGGTGTTCGAGTAACGATTTGACGCCTGAAATCGGGGTCTGGACCCAAGCCCAAGGACACAGCGATAAAGAGCAGCCCGCTAATGGTGGTGTGTCATCAATCCGCCCGCGTTGAATCGACGCACCAACCGGTTGGATGATGAATCGTGCCGGTCCGCGCGCGCTTCTCAGACTCCGCATCGACGCGAACTCGAACCCGGCGGAATTCACCTCGACGCTCGTCGTCTCTCGGTGCCGGACCTGGACCAGTCACCAGGACGCGCGCTGTCCTGAGTTCGTTCCGCGGCTGAGAGGGGAGCGCATCGACTCGAGACCCGGGCTCGAGGAAGTCTTCCCAATGGTTGACTAAATGTTCTAGAGTCGAGATCCGACTGAATGGTTAGCGGCTGCTGCGAGCGCGAAAAAACGCCAGAGTCGAATACTGTTGTGGTGGCATCCATCTTGGATACCAAGCGCGTTCAGGCTGGAAATCCGAATGAAATGTGCTCAATTCCGTGAGCGCCAGGCTGGAGAGTTACAGTTCTGGTTGCGTGGCAGGCACTTTGTTGCTACACTGATTTCGTTCCAAATCACTACAGCGGTTGAATCCCAGCCAGCCGGTGTCGTATCGGAGGATACGTGCGTTTGATCCGCCCTCTGAACGTAGCTCGACTGCTCGCGCTGATGCTCGCCTTCAGCGTGTTCGCGCCGTCGTCCGGCCTCGAAGCCGCCACCACCCGGAAGAAGTCCTCGACAGCGAGCAAGCCGACCTACTCGGCCGCAGCGTCCCGCGCACGTAAGGCGCGCCTCGCCCGCGCCCGCGCAGCCGCCAGGGCGAGGGAGCAGGCCCGGTTCGCAGCGCTTCAGGAGGCGATGCGCCCGCGGTTCAAGACCGACGCGAGCGGGGCGCAGGTCCCGGATATCCGCGCGGCAGCGGCGATTATTTTCAATCCGGAAACCGGCCAGGTGCTCTGGGAGGAGAACGCCCAGGACAAGCGCTCGATCGCAAGCATCACGAAGGTGATGACCGCCCTGGTCTTCCTCGAAGACAACCCGGATCTGTCACAGGAAATCACGGTCGAGCGCGGCGACGTCTACGCCGCATCCACCACCTATCTCCGCGCCCACGAGCGGATCACGCTCGACAACGTGCTGCATCTCACGCTGATTGCCTCCGACAACGCTGCCGCCAGGGCACTCGCGCGTGTGTCTCACGGCGGGACGTCGTCGTTCATCGAGCGCATGAACGAGAAAGCCGTTGAGCTCGGCCTCGAAAGCACCAGCTTTGCGGATCCGTCAGGGTTGAATCCCGCCAATGTCTCCTCGGCCTACGATCTGTCGCGCCTCATTTCGTTCGCCTCCGCGAACGACACCATGGCGCCGATCATGCGCACCGCGGAATACACGGCCCGAACGTCGCGTCGCACGATTACGATTCGAAGCACCAACCATCTGCTGCGGGGCGGGGAAGTGGACGTCCTCGGAGGCAAGACCGGCTTCATTTCCAAGGCCGGCTACTGCCTGGCGACTCTCCTCCGGCTGCCACAGAGCAATCACCAGATCGCAGTCGTCGTCCTTGGTGCCGGGTCCAACAACGGGCGTTTCTGGGAAACCAGGCACCTGTTCAACTGGCTCTCCGACAAGGCTTCCGACGTTTTCGCGAAAGAACAGGAATCGAAGTAGGCCGGAGCGGCCATCCGGAATGGCAGTCAACGCCGTCAGCACCAGCTGACGGCGTTTCTATTTGTACCCGCGCTGCATGGCTGCCGCGTCGAGCGGCAGCGTCGCCACCGAGTCCACCGCCGGCATCACCGGCCTGGACGCATTGCGCGCGTCGTAGGCCTTCAGATATCGCTCGCACACGTCGCAGGCGGAGAGGCGATAGCGTCCATCACGGCTCGTGAACGACGTAATCCGGGACCGGTCCTCGTTCCGGCAGAAGGGACACATGATCTGATCGAAGCGCCATCGCGCCAGGCACCGGCTGCAGATCAGCAGCCGTTCCGCGGCCGGCGTGATGACGGCCAGGTCGGGCTCGCCGCCGCAAACCGGGCAGTACCCGCGCGTCCAGTCCGTGAGATCCACTCGGGCCAGGATGGCGTCAGCCGCACGGGTCAGGATCGGCCGCATCGCCTGGAGCAGCACGGTCTCCAATCCTTCCACTTCGGCAGGCAGCTCGCGCGACTGCCCCGTCCCCTCGAACCAGGCCCGGATGATCGACGGGAGACGCTCGGCGTCCCGGGTGATGACGTCAAGCTTCCGGAGATCCGCAGCCTCCAGCGCTTCGTGCGTGCGCATCGCCGCGGCCGCGGCCCGCACCAGGAACCGGACGTCGCTCCAGTCGATTTTCAGATGGTCGAACTGGAGGATCGGCCCCCCCGTGAGGAGGCCGGTCAGGTGTGCTGCTTCGAGATTGATGGATGGCAGCGGGACCCGCGTCTGGACGCGCCGCTGCAGCTGCAGCAGCTCGATCTGAAGATCGACCGCGGAAGCAAGGTCAGGCTGCTGTTCTTTCAGGCGGCGAAGCTCGACGATTTCTCGAGGTTCGGTCCTTGGCTGCTGAGCTTCCGTCACGGCCGGATTGTACTGGACCCGGCGCCTTCTCTGGAATTGGGGAAATCGAGTTTTCTTTCAAGTCCTCTAATCTTGGTTCGGTGCGCGAAGGACCGCGGCTGCGGGTGGCCGCCGGGCATGCTAAACTCAAGGTTTTGGCCGCACGCTGCGGTGCCTGACAGATAGATGGCAAAGAAACGTCCTACTGCACCCGAATCCAAACCGTCCCCCAAGGCCGCTCCCCGAAAAGCTCCAAAGCCGGTAAGTGCGAAGGCTGACAAGTCCACCGAAGCGCTCCGCGCGAAGGTGGAAAAGTCCACCGAAGCGCCTCGCGCCAAGGTGGAATCGCCCCCGAAGCGTCCCTCGAAGGTGGCCGCAAAGCCCGCTCGGCCGCGTTCACGGGCGCCCAGGTCCGCGCCGCTCGATGTCGTGATGGTTGCGTCAGAGATGCGTCCGTTCGCCACGAGCGGCGGACTCTCGGAAGTCGTCAGCGCGCTCTCATCGACGCTGGGTCGTCTCGGCCACACCGTCACCGTCATACTGCCTCGATACCGCCGGGTTGCGGTGTCACCCGCGATTGCCACCGACAACCCCACCCCGCATCGAGCTGAGCCCGGTCCCGACGCGACCGCGGCGTTCGAGATGGGGCCGCGTCAGCAGACGGTGAACTTCTATCGCCGCTCGGTTTCCGATCGCGTGTCTGTGGTTTTCGTGGACGCGCCCGAGCTTTTCGATCGCGACGAGCTCTATGGGGAGGATGACCGCGACTATCCGGACAACGCGTACCGATTTGCCGTGTTCAGCCGGGCGGCGCTCGAATACGTGCGGCTCCGCGGAGTGCGGCCATCGGTCATTCACCTTCACGATTGGCAGGCAGGACTGCTGCCGGCGTATCAGAAAATGCTGTTTTCGGCTGATCCGATTGTCGGCGGCGTACCGGCGGTCTTCACGATCCACAACCTCGCGTTCCAGGGCCTCTTTCCTGTGGACACGCTCAGTCAGATCGGGCTGCCCTGGGATGTGCTCCACGTCGAGGCGATGGAATTCCACGGGCGCATCAGCTATCTCAAGAGCGGGATCAATTTCAGCGAGCGCATCACAACCGTCAGCCCGGCGTATGCCCGGGAAGTGCTCACGCCAGCCATGGGCTGTGGGTTCGAAGGCATCCTCGCGCGTCGTTCCAATGACCTCGTCGGCATCCTGAATGGCATCGATACCGACCGATGGAATCCGGCGACCGACGCTTTCGTGATCGCGCACTATAGCGCCGACGATCTGTCGGGCAAGCGCGCAGCGAAGCGGCAGCTCCTGGAAAGCACGGGACTCGACGTCTCGGAACCGGGACTTCGCCGGCCCCTCATCGGCCTGGTCTCGCGTCTCACGGATCAGAAGGGATTCGACCTGGTCGCCGCGGCGATAGATGAGTTGATGGCGCTCGATGCGGCCTGGGTCATGCTAGGCAGCGGGGAGCGGCGCTACGAGCAGCTCTGGAGCAGGTTGCCCGAGCGCCTCCCCGGGCGGGTCAGTACCACGATTGGGTACGACCACGGCCTGGAGCACCTCATTGAGGCGGGCGCTGATGCGTTCCTGATGCCGTCCAGGTTCGAGCCGTGCGGCCTGAACCAGTTGAACAGCCTGCGCTACGGGACGTTGCCCATCGTGCGCGCGACAGGGGGACTGAGTGATACCGTGACGGACGCTTCGGCAAAGGCCGGCAACGGGTTCACGTTCACCGACTATTCGCCGGAGGAGCTGGTCAGGACCGTCCGGCGGGCGCTGGAGGCCTACAAAGCCCCGAAAACGTGGGAGCGGCTGCAGCGGAACGCGATGAAGAAGGACTACTCCTGGGACGTCCCGGCCCGGGAGTATGTCAAAGTGTACAGTGCGAATTCCTGAGGGCATCGACTTATGGCTTCCGAAAACGTCCAGACTCTGACCGACTCGAATTTCGAACACACCGTCAACCACACGGCGCAGCCAATCCTGGTGGACTTCTGGGCGGAGTGGTGCGGGCCCTGCCGGCGCCTGGCGCCGACGGTGGACGAGCTCGCCCACGACTACAACGGACGGGTCGTCGTCGCGAAGATGAACGTCGACGAGAATCCCGCGACACCGATGCGTTTCAGCATCCGCGGGATCCCGACCCTGCTGTTGTTCAAGGGCGGGCAGCTGGTCGAGCAGGTCGTCGGGCTGGCCGACAAGGACTCCCTGAAGAAGCTCATCGACAAGCACGTCTGATCACCCGCGCCGACGATGTCTTCGCCTCGCACTGTCATCATCATCGGATCCGGCCCGGCCGGGCTGACCGCGGCGCTCTATTCGGCCCGCGCCAATCTCAAACCGCTCCTCATCGAAGGGCTCGAGGCCGGCGGTCAGCTGATGTTGACCACGCTCGTAGAGAACTGGCCGGGCTACCGGAACGGGATCGACGGTCCCGAGCTGATGGGAGAGATTCGCGCGCAGGCCGAGCGCTTCGGCGCTGAGATCATCCGCGGCAACGTGACCGAAGTCGATCTCTCTTCGCGTCCGTTCACCGTCGTCACGTCCGAAGAGCAGTACACGTGCAGGACGCTGATCATCGCGACCGGGGCATCGGCGCGGCTGCTCGGACTGCCGTCAGAGCGCACGCTGATGGGTCGCGGGGTCTCGACCTGTGCGACGTGCGACGGCTACTTCTTCCGCGGCAAGCCCATCGCTGTCGTTGGCGGGGGAGACACCGCCATGGAGGAAGCCATCTTCCTGACCCGCTTCGCCTCGCAGGTGACGGTGATTCACCGCCGCGAGTCCCTGCGCGCGTCGAAGATTATGCAAGACAAGGCGTTCGCCAACCCGAAGATCGCGTTCGAATGGAACACCGCGATTGAAGAGATCAAGGACACGGGTAAGGGTGAGGTCACCTCCGCCATGCTGTTGAACCTGAAAACCGGTGAGCGGAAGGACCTGCCGGTGGAAGGGGTCTTCGTGGCGATCGGCCACACGCCGAACACGTCGCTCTTCGCGGGCAAGCTGGAGATGGATGCGAACGGGTACCTGAAGACCCACGACGGTACCAGGACCAGCGTCCCCGGCGTGTTCGCCTGCGGCGACGTTCAGGATCACATCTACCGCCAGGCGATCACGGCCGCCGGTTCAGGGTGCATGGCTGCGATCGACGCCGAGAAGTATCTAGAAGGTGTACCGCAGCACCTGGGCGAAGCCGAAGTGCACGCCTGATCTCTCGTACTGAGCCTGCCTCGCCGAAGCGCGAAGGTGGGTAGCTTCCGCCTTCAGGCGGAAGATCCCTCGATCCAGCCCCCGCCGAGTACCACCTCACCATCGTAGAAGACCACCGCCTGACCAGGAGCGACTGCGTGCTGCGGCTCGTCGAACGTTGCCTGGACGCGGTCGTCCGCGAGCGGCGTGATCGAGACCGCGGCCTCCCGGTGGCGATACCGGATCTGCGCGGTTGCGCGCGTGGCGGGCACCGGCGGAACCCCAGCGATCCAGTTCACGCCTGACGCCGTCAGGTCTGTGCGCTCCAGGGCCTCACGCGGGCCGACCGTCACAGCGCCCTGCTCGGCATCGATACCGACGACATAGAGACGCACAGGCGAGGACAGGCCCAGGCCCTTGCGCTGACCGACCGTGAACCGGTGCACACCGTCGTGGGTACCAACCACGCGTCCCGCCTGGTCGCGGATCGCACCTGCCGTCTTTGCGACGCCATGCTCCTCGAGAAACTCTGCATGATTGCCATCAGCGACGAAGCAGATCTCATGGCTGTCCGGCTTGTTCGAGACCGCCAGCCCGAGCTCCGCTGCCAGACGACGGACGGCCGGCTTGTCGAGCGCGCCGACAGGGAACAGCGCATGCGCGAGCTGCGCCTGTGTCAGCGTGAACAGGAAATAGGACTGATCTTTTGAGCCGTCGAGACCACGCATGAGCAGGTATCGTCCCAGGTCGTCCTTCGTGACGCGCGCGTAGTGTCCCGTTGCCACCTGCTGTGCGCCCAGCCCCTCGGCCCGCGCCGCCAGCGTCGCGAACTTCAGATCGCCATTGCAATGCACACACGGGATTGGCGTCCGCCCCGAGGCGTACTCCCGCACGAAATTGGATACCACCGTGTCCTCGAACTGCCGCTCGAAATTGACGATGTAGTGGGGGATGCCGAGCTGGGTTGCCACGCGCCGGGCATCGTAGAGATCGTCGATCGTGCAGCAGGAGCCGAAGCGGACCTCTCCATCCGCGTGCGACCCTGAATGGTCGTACAACTGCATGGAGAGGCCGATGACGTCGTGCCCCTCACGCGCGAGCAGGGCGGCAGCCACCGACGAGTCCACGCCGCCCGACATGGCTACGACTACGCGCATTAGTTGCCTACCAACACTGCATCTGTTTCGTTTATAAGACTTTTGCAGGAGGGGCAGGAGTTCGATCTCCTGGCCCTCTTGCGATAGGTCTTTGTCTGACCTGGGGCTACCGCCGCGCGCCAGTGAGCGAGCGCAGCTTTTCGACGGCCCTCGGGAGCTTCTCCAAGAGGTAGTCGATCTCGGCGTCGGTATTACCAGCACCGAGACTGAACCGGATCGAGTTCTGGGCGCGGTGCGTCGGCAATCCCATCGCCCGCAGCACGTGCGAGGGCTCCAGCGTTCCGGACGAACACGCGGCGCCCGTCGACACCGCGATCCCTTCGAGATCGAGAGCAATCAGCAGCGACTCGGCCTCGACGCGCTCGAAGCTGATGTTGGTCGTGTTGGGCACCCTTGGCTCGCGCGCGCCGTTGACCATCGTTCCCGGGACCCGCGACAGGATCTCCCGCTCGAGACGATCGCGAAGCGCCGCAAGCCGTGCCGCGTCAGCTCCGAGCTTCAACCGTCCACGCTCCGCCGCGATACCCATGCCCGCAATCGCCGGAACGTTCTCCGTGCCTGCGCGCCGGGTCCGCTCGTGTTTTCCTCCCGTCAGGATCGGCGCGATCCGCGTGCCGCGCTTGATCCACAGTGCCCCCGCGCCTTTGGGCCCATTGAACTTATGCGCAGACAGCGACAGCAGGTCCACTCCCAGTTCCCGGACGTTCACCGGGACCTTTGCGACCGACTGCACGGCGTCGGTGTGAAAGAGTGCGCCCTTCGTCCGCGTAATCGCCGCGAGCTCGGCGACCGGCTGGATTGTGCCCAGCTCGTTGTTGGCGTGCATGACCGACACGAGGGCGGTGTCGTCGGTCAACGCCTCCTTCAGGGCATCCGGAGAAACGATCCCCGATTCGCCCACCGGCAGCAGCGTCGTCCGCCAGCCGCGGCGGGCCAGCGCCTTCAGGGTCACCAGCACGGCTTCGTGCTCGATCGACGTTGCGATCAGGTGTTTCCGTCCGGTCGGCTCGAGCGCTTCCGCAGCTCCCCGGAGCGCAAAATTGTCAGCTTCGGTTCCGCCGCTGGTAAATACAAGTTCTGCCGGCTCTGCACCGATAAGAGTGGATACCGCGCTGCGGGCCTCATCCATGATGGATTTGGCCTGTTGACCCAGGCGGTGGACGCTCGAAGCATTACCATATTCGTCGCGGAGGACCCGCATCATCGTGTCCGATGCGGAGACGTCCACCGGGGTGGTCGCGTTATGGTCGAAGTAGACGCGCATTGGCTGACCCTCGATCATAGCACTGACGCTAAGTCTCAGCAGTAAAAGGACTAGACAGGGTCGGAAACGGTTGCGTATACTTTCTGACTGCTGCGCTGGAGGCGCGTCAGACACCCTGCGGAGATACTTTTCGGACACGTGGAGAGTGCCACATGTGGAAACGGGACGAAGCGGCAAAGCCGGGGGGCCAATCGCAGCCATCTCCGGCGCCGGCTCCAGTCACGCCGGCCGCCCCCCCGGTAGCCGCCGAGACGGCCCGGCCTCAGCCCATCACAAGCGTAGACACACCCCGCGGACTGGAGAAGACCGTGAATATCGGAAAATCCGTGATCATCAAGGGCGAGCTGAACGGCAGCGAGGACCTCACGATCGAGGGCCAGGTCGAAGGCAAGATCGAGCTTCGGCAGAACGTGCTGACCATCGGACCCAACGGGAAGATCAAGGCCCAGGTATTCGCCAAGTCCGTGATCATCCTCGGAGAGGTCACCGGCAACGTGACCGCGACCGAGAAGGTGGATATCAGAGACAACGGCTCGGTTGACGGGGATATCACTGCTCCCCGGGTGGCCATCGCCGAAGGCGCGCACTTCCGCGGCAGCATCGACATGCAGCGGGCGGGCAGCAAGCCGGGCGAGAACAAGCCCGCCGAGAGCAAGGCCGAGCAGAAGCCGGCGCAGGCCGCCTCGCCCGCCGCGCAGGCCGCTCCGGCCGGAGCGCGGTAGGAGGGTCCCGGCGGTCAGCACACAGGAAGGCCGTTTGCGCCAGGAGTCTCGCGCTCTTCATTCCGAAGGCGTTGGCTCCTGGCCAGAGTTCTGACCTGCCTGGATTCCCGTCATGCTCACTGATCTTCTGAAATGGGGCGGCGGCAAGCGCTCGGATCCATCGGGTCGCAGCGGAGAGGATCCGTCTGCGCGAGAAGAGCCGGTCGTCACGTCGAAGGCATTCCCGAAGTTCGTCGCCACCCTCTCGCAGAAAGAGTCGCCGATCCTGCTCGATCTCGGTCCGGTCATCGGATCGAATGTCGAGTTCTGCGGTGAGCGGCTGGGCTGCAAGCTGTTCATCGAAGATCTGCTCGCCGACATCGACCGGAATCTTCGCGGGACCGCAAAGATCGACCTCGCGAGCTCGATGCCGACGCGGTTTTCCCATGCCGACGGGACCATCGACGGCATCCTGTGCTGGGACCTGTTCGACTTCATCGACAAAGCGGCCGCCCAGGCACTCGCCGGACAGATCGTCCGGATGCTGCGTCCTGGAGGGGCGGTGATGGGCTTTTTCTGCTCGACCGCGGTCGAACTGGCGCCGTTCACGAAGTTCGAGATCGTCGACGACAAGACCCTGCGCCACCGGCATCACCCGGGCGCCGGCGGCAAGAAGGTGAGCCTGCCGAACCGCGACATCCTCCGGATGTTCGAGGGCCTGGTCGTGGCGGATTCATTCCTGCTGAAGAGCAATACCCGCGAGATGCTGCTCAGGAAGAAGGTCTAAACCTGGGCCGGTGCAGGGCAGGGCCTTCAGGCCCTGCCAACTAGCGCCGATTCACCGACACCACCCCCCCGCGCCCCAGCTGCAGTCGATCCGCCGCGCTCTCCGAATTGGCCGCCAGCTCGAGATGATCGGTGCTGCCGAACAGGGCACAGATCTCGCCAGGCTGAATGTCGGCGTAGGTTGCCACGAGCCGGCCGATCGACCGATCGCCCACCGTCACCTCCATCGTTCCTGACTTCGCCACCGACTCGAACGTCCGGCGGTCGATGTTGGTGACGACGTTGCCGAAGCGATCGGTGCGAAGGACCACGCCGGTGATGGAGGTGTCGTGGACGGCGGGCGCAGGAATGTCGAGGTGCTGGTAGTCGGGTGCCGGGCGACCGAGCGCGGTCAGCTGCGTGCCCTTGGCGAGCCACGCGGCAGCCGGCGCGAACCGGTCGCGCCCCTCGAACGTGCGGCTCACGGTCGGCCGCGCGTACCGCCGATCGGTGAGTTCGACGATCTTCTTCGGCGCCCACTCGCGCAGCACCGCTGTGAGCACGCCGTTGTCAGGCGCGACGAAGCGGTAGTCGCCGGCTTCGGCCGCGATCCCCCGGCGGGCGCTGCCGACCCCGGGATCGACGACCGCGAGGAAGACGGTTCCGGCCGGAAAATAGCGAGCGGCCGCAGCCAGCTGGAGGGCACCGTCCATCACGTCATGCGGCGGCACGTCGTGCGTGATGTCCACGAGCGTGGCCTCGGGACAGATGTTGAGGATGACCCCTTTCATGGTGCCTGCGTAATGGTCGCGGGAACCGAAGTCACTGAGCAGTGCGATAACGGGACGCATCACCCCCAAGAATACAGCCAGTCAGGAGGCCCAGCCACGGGCGCCCGGCTGGAGCGGTGAATTACAATACTTCGTTCATTTTCTTCGTCGAGGGCCTGATAAATGATCGATTTCGATCTCACCGAGGAGCAGGTACTGCTCGAGAGCTCCGTCCGGGAGTGGGGCGCCCGCGAGGTCGCGCCGCACATTCGTGAGCTGGATCGGCAGCATCGGTTCGACCCGTCCGTGCTGCCGCAGATGGCGAAGATGGGCCTGCTCGGCTCCGCCGTGCCCGAGGCGTACGGCGGCGCCGGCATGGACTACATCAGCCTCGGGATCATCAGTGAGGAGCTCGAATACATCGACACGTCGCTCCGGGTGATCATGTCGGTGCACGCGGGGTTGAACTGCCTCACCCTGTTGGCGTGGGGCACCGAGGACCAGAAACAGCGGTATTTGGTGCCGCAGGCGCAGGGAACGAAGATTTCCACCTATGGGCTCACCGAGCCGTCGGCGGGCAGCGACGTGCGCGGGATTCAGACGGTGGCGGTGAAGCGCGGCGATCGCTATCTGCTCACCGGCGAGAAGATGTGGATCTCGCTCGCCGACGTCGCCGACAACTTCCTGGTGTTTGCCTGGACCGACGTCGAGAAGAAGAAGCAGCGCGACACGTCCGGCATCAGCGCGTTCATCATCGAGCGGAGCTTCAAGGGATTCTCGAGCGGCACGCTGAAAGAGAAGTGGGGGATCCTCGCCGGCAACACCGGGTTCTTCAAGATGGAAGACGTCGAGGTTCCGGAGGAGAACCTCGTCGGCCGGCCGGGCGAAGGCTTCAAGATCGCGATGTTCGCGCTCGACCAGGGACGCTTCACGGTCGCCGCCGGCGCCACCGGGCTCATCCGCGCCTGCCGCGACGCGAGCAGCGCGTACGCGAAGGAGCGCAAGGCTTTCGGCGTCCCGATTGCCGAGCATCAGCTGGTCAAAGAGATGATCGCGCAGATGGAGTCCGACTATCAGACGTCGCGCCTGCTGTGGCTCCGCGCCGGCTTCCTGAAGAACCGCGGCCGGCGCAATACCCGGGAAACCGGGCTGGCAAAATGGTTCGCCACCGTGGCATCCGAGCGCGCCGCCGGGGATGCCGTGCAGGTCCACGGCGCCAACGGGTACTCCGACGAGTATCCTGTCGGCCGGTTCTACCGCAACTGCAAGGGGGCGGTGATCTACGAAGGCACCCGCGAGATCCACAAGCTGATGCAGGCCGACTACGTCCTCGGTTTCCGAACCGATCGTCCGACGCGGTGCGAGCTGCCGCCGATCGGCGGCGCCGGGCACGACTGACCAGGCGTTTCATGGACTCCGACCTCTCCCTCGATTTCCTGAGCGTCGTCGAGCAGGCGGCAATCGCCTGCGCGCACACGATGGGGCAGGGAGACGGCGAAGCGGCCGATCAGGCGGCTGTCGAGTCGATGCGGCGTTCGCTCGACGGCGTGGCGATCGAGGGGACGATCGTCATCGGCGAAGGCGAGCGGGATGCCGCGCCGATGCTTTACATCGGCGAGAAAGTGGGAGCAGGGACCAGGCAGAGTACTGCCGCGCCGGCACCGAAGATCGACATCGCCGTCGATCCGCTCGAAGGCACCAACCTGTGCGCGACGGGCGCACCCAACGCGATCACCGTCCTTGCCGCCTCAGGCGAAGGGGGCCTTCTCCATGCGCCGGATCTCTATATGGAGAAGCTGATCGTCGGTGCGCCTGCCAAGGGCTCGGTCGACCTCGACGCGCCGGTGGCGGCCAATCTCGAGGCGATCGCTCGAAGCCTGCGGCGGCGGATCGAGGATCTGGTCGTGATGGTGCTCGATCGGCCCAGGCACCAGACGCTGATCGCAGACATCCGGAAGGCGGGCGCGCGGATTCGCCTGATTCCGGACGGGGACGTGGCGGCGGGAATCGCTACTGCGGTTGCCGGGTCAGGCGTGCACGCCGTGATGGGCACCGGCGGAGCCCCGGAGGGGGTCCTGACGGCCGCGGCGATTCGCTGCCTGCAGGGCGAGATCCTGGGCCGGCTGGTGGTGAAGACACCAGAGCACGAGGAACGCTGCCGCGCGATGGGGATCACCGATTTCGACAAGGTGTATACGTCGGAGGACCTGGCGTCCGGTGATTCGTTGATCTTTGCCGCCACCGGTGTGACCGATGGAGCGCTGATGAAAGGCGTCCGTTTCTTTGGCGACGGCGTGCGGACCAGCTCGGTGGTGATGCAAAGCAGGCCGGCCCGCGTGCGTTTCATCGACACGATTCATATTCAGGGTGCCCAGACCCTGGTCCGGTTCTGATCGTCTCCGCGACACGACTTGTCATCCTGGCAGCGCAACGTTTTTGCCGTCGCAACCGCGAGCTTCGTTGGCTCGACCGGCTTCACGCTGGTGATGCCGTTTCTTCCGCTGTACCTGCAGGAGCTGGGCGTCCGGGATCTTGGCGAAGTCGCGATGTGGTCCGGCCTCAGTCTCGGCGTCACCCCGGGAGTAACCGCCTTGCTGGCGCCCGCGTGGGGCCGCGTATCGGATCGGTTCGGCCGCAAGATCATGGTCGAGCGATCGCTGGTCAGCTTCATCCTGCTGATGGCCGGGATGGCCTACGCCAGCCAGGCCTGGCACATTTTTGCGCTTCGCGCCGTGCAGGGACTGTTTGCCGGCTATGTCGGCATCGCCCTGACCATGGCCGCCGAGTCAGCGCCACGGGAACGCACCGCCTATGCGATCGGAACGGTGCAGACGGCGCAGCGGCTCGGACCGGCCGTCGGTCCGATCATCGGCGGGCTGGTCGCACAGATCGTGGGGCTGCGACGGGCCTTTCTGATGACCTCGGTCTTTTACGTCATCGCCCTGCTCATCGTCTTTTTGTTGTACGACGAACGCATCGTGCGGCACGAGCGTCACGTTCAGGACGATAAACCGGTGCGGTTCCGGAACGTGCTCGCGTTCGAGAACTTCATCCTGCTGATGGCCGTCGTGTTCGGGCTTCAGATCGTGGATCGGAGCTACGGGCCGATCCTGCCGCTGTATGTGGCGGAACTGGGCACTGCGGTCGAGCGCGTGCCGCTCGTGTCCGGGCTCATCTTCTCGATCGCGGCGGCCGCAGGCGCGGTCGGCAACCAGCTCTGCACGCGGCTCCTCCGCGTACGTTCCCCGCGCGCGATCATCTCTGCCGCTGCAGCGCTCGGCGGAGCCGGCGCGCTGGTGTTCCTGGTGTCGCCGCGCACCGCGTGGCTGTTCATGGCCACGCCGGTTCTTGGCATTGCGCTCGGCGCCGCCACCACCACGACTTACACGGCCGCGAGCGCAGTCATACCGGCGAGCGCGCGCGGCGCCGGGTTCGGCCTCCTCACGACGGCCTCTCTCACCGCGCTGGCCCTGAGTCCGATTCTTTCCGGTCTGCTGAGTGCCACGAGTATCCGTGCCGTGTTCCTGCTCGACGTGCTCGTCATGGTGGCGATCGCGGCCGCCGTGCCCAGATTGATGGTGATTCCCGCGCCGTCGACGCCGACAGCGCCCGCCCCCGAGGAAATCTGAATGCGCCGCCTCCTCACCGATCCGGCGCAGCCCGCTGGGACCGCGATCGCCGAAGCCGTCGAGGTGCTCCGTGGTGGCGGTGTCGTCGCTTACCCCACCGACACGCTCTACGGCCTGGCGGTCGACCCTGCGAACGATACGGCGGTCCGGAGACTCTTCGATCTGAAGGGAAGAGACGCCGCCGCCGCGATTGCGCTGATCGCGGCCGATGCGGCTCAAGCGGAACACGCGGGTCACTTCGGCCCGGTCGAGCGTCGCCTCGCCACTGCCTTCTGGCCTGGCCCGCTCACGATTGTCGTGCCCGCGGCGGACACGCTGTCGCGACTGCTCGCGCCTCGGGGCACCCTTGGTGTCCGCGTGCCGGCTCACGCAGTCGCACGCGCGCTGGCGCAGCAATTCGGCGGGTGCATCACGGCGACGAGCGCGAACCGGTCGGGTGCCGCCGCACCAGCCAGCGCGGCGGACGTGGTGCGCGCGTTCTCCGATGGCGTCGATCTGCTGCTCGACGGCGGAGCGGCGCGCGGAGGCGCGCCGTCGACGATCGTCGAGGTCGTCGATGGACGCCTCACGCTGCACCGGGCCGGCGCGATCGCCTGGGACCGCGTGCTAGAATCCGTCGAGTAATGCGCACCGCGTCTTCGCGATCGGGCGCGCGCGAGCCCCGGGAGCGTGCGGCACTCGTCGGTCTCTTTACCGGTCCTTCACGCAACTTCGATCCTGAACATTCACTCGACGAGCTTGCAGGCCTGGCGACCGCGGCTGGTGCCGACGTCCGGCTGCGCGTCCTGCAGGAACGGGCGAAACCCGACCCAGCCACGTTTCTCGGAAGCGGCAAAGTCGAGGCGCTCGCGGCCGCGTCCGACGAGGCCGCGATCGATACCGTCATCTTCGACAACGAACTGACTCCGGCGCAGCTGCGGAATCTCGAGACGACGCTGGACCGGAAGGTCATCGATCGGACGCAGTTGATCCTCGACATCTTCGCGCGGCGCGCACGAACGCGCGAGGGCAAGCTGCAGGTCGAGCTCGCGCAGCTCAAGTACCTCCTCCCGCGGCTGGTCGGTTCGGGTGCGGCGCTGTCGCGGCTCGGCGGCGGCATCGGCACGAGGGGGCCCGGCGAGACCAAGCTCGAAACCGATCGGCGGCGCATCCGCCACCGGCTCAGCATGCTGTCCTCGGAGATCGATGCCGTTCGGCGGCGCCGGAGTCAGCTGCGTGACCGGCGGCAGAAGTCGGCCGTACCGACCGTTGCGCTCGTCGGCTATACGAACGCCGGCAAAACAACCCTGTTCAATCTGCTGACCCTTCGACGGGCTCAGGGTCACCCCGAGCGCAGTCGAGGGGTGACGGGTGGGGAAGCGGTGGCCTCCGACGCACTCTTCGTCACGCTCGATCCGCTCGTCCGCAGGGTCAAACTGCCCGACCGGCGTGAGTTGCTGGTGTCGGATACCGTCGGCTTCATCGAACGCCTGCCGCATTCGCTCGTGGCGGCCTTCCGCGCGACGCTTGAAGAGGTGGCCGGTGCCGATCTGCTGCTGCACGTGATCGACGCCGCGTCGCCCGATCGAGCCCGTCACATGGACGCGGTTGCCGCCGTGCTGGGCGAGGTCGGCGCCGGGCGGGTGCCCGCGCTCGAGGTCTTCAACAAGTGCGATCGCCTCGATGACGCCGAACGGACACGGCTTCGAGCCCTGCACCCTGGCGCGCTCTGTGTGTCGGCGCTGACGGGCGAAGGACGGGATGACGTCATCGCGGCAATGGAGACCCGTCTCGGGCTCGACGTGGCCCGGGTCACCCTGAACTTCCCGGCCACTGCCGACGGATCGAGGGAGCGCGTTGCCGAGCTGTACCGGGTAGGCCGCATCGTCCGGCATGTGGCCTCGGACGACGAGGTGTCGATCGAGGCGGAAATTCCCCGGCGCCTCGTGCCGCGCTTCCAGGACGTCCGGAGCACGCCCGTATGAGACGGGGCATTCGAAGCACGACGGGAATGCCGCGGGAGGTTCGGGGTACGACGGCAGTGACGCGCGCGACCCTGGTCTGTCTGCTCGTCATCGGGACGGCGTGCGCGTCGAAGACTGTTCCGGCACCGCCAGCCGTCACGACGCCGCAATACCCGGACTACATCTTTCCGGCTGCGCCGGCCGGTGTCGGGACACCCGCGGCGATGGAGCGTCATCAGGCGGGCTGGGGGTGGCTGCAGGCGGGGGACCTGCGGTCCGCCGAGCGCAATTTCAACGCGGCGCTGAAACAATCGCCGCCGTTCTACCCGGCCGAGGCCGGACTCGGCTACGTCGCGCTCGCGCAGAAGAAACACAAAGAGTCGCTGGTGCACTTCGACCGCGCGGTCGTCATGAATCCGCGGTACGCGCCGGCCCTCGGTGGCCGCGCCGAGGCGCTGCTTGCGCTGGGCGAAGAAGAAGAAGCCCTCCAGAGCATCGAGGCGGCGCTTCAGGCCGATCCGTCACTCACGGGACTGCGGACCAGGATCCAGGTGCTCCGTTTCCGCGGCCAGCAACAGGAGATCGTCCACGCCAGGCAACTCGCCGAGGCCAACAAGTTCGACGAGGCGCGCGCGGCATACGCGGCCGCCATCGAGGCCTCACCCCAGAGCCCGTTCCTGCATCGTGAGCTCGCCGACGTGGAGCGGCGTGCGGGTCAGCTCGACAGCGCGCTCGATCACGCCCGCAAGGCCTCCGAGCTGGAGCCCGACGAACCGCGAACCCACATCCTGCTCGGTGAGATCTATGAGGCCCGGGGCGACTTCGCCAGGGCCGCCGACGAGTTCAGCAGTGCGGTCACACTGCAGCCCGACGACACCCTCAGCGCGAGGATCGAGACCCTGCGGTCCCGCGCCGCATTTGCGGCGATGCCTCCGGAGTATCGCGGCATCGGCGACTCGGCGGCGCTCACCCGCGGAGAACTCGCAGCGCTCCTCGCAGTGAAGCTCGAGCCGCTCCTCACCGGTACGCGCAGCGTGAGCGCCGTCGTGATCACCGACACGCGGGCGCACTGGGCGGCGCCGTACATTCTCACGGTCGCGCGGGCCGGCCTGATGGACGTTTACCCGAACCACACCTTTCTCCCCGACCAGGTCGTGCGGCGGGCCGAGATGGCCCGATCGGTCGGCAAGGTCCTGGAACTGATCGCGAAGCGCCAGCCGCAGCTGGCGAGTGTATGGCGCAACCCGAAGCGGAAGTTTCCCGACGTGGCGCCCGGTCACTTGAGCTATCCGGCCGCGGCGCTCGCCGTCGAGGCCGACGTGATGACGACCGCAGCCGATGGCAGCTTTCAGCTCACGCGTCCTGTCACCGGCACGGAAGCCGTCGCCGCCGTCGACAAGCTCGCGCAGCTCGGAGGCCGCCCCGACCGATGAACCTGACGACCGCGAACCAGCTCACCATCCTGCGGATGCTGCTGATTCCGGCGTTCGTCATCCTGCTGGTGTACGGATACCGGGGCTGGGCGCTCATCACGTTCATGGTCGCCGGCCTCACCGATCTCCTGGACGGCCTGATCGCCCGTCTCGCCGGGGAAAAGACCACGCTCGGCGCGTGGCTGGATCCGATGGCCGACAAGCTGCTCCTCGTCACGATGTTCATCGTGCTGACGTTGCCGGGGATCGGGCTGGCGAACCAGCTGCCCATCTGGTTCACGATTCTGGTGATCAGCCGTGACGTCGCGATCGTGGCGACCGTGGCGGTGGTGAACCTGGCGGTGGGACCGAGGACGTTCCGGCCGTCGATCTTCGGAAAGATTGCGACGGCCACCTACATCCTCACCGGCATCGCCACCCTCTACTTCAACTATCTCGGGCAGAAGACGCCGATCGTCGGTGTGTTCGTCTACGCGTCGCTGGTGATCACGCTGATATCAGCGTTCCATTACCTGATTCAGGCGGTCAGAATCGGGCAGTCGCAGGGCGGCTGACGCTCACCGGCCGTTTTCGGCCGCGACCTGCTCGCGGAAGTAGCCCAACGTCTTCGTCAGCCCCTCCTCGAGGCCGACCTTCGGCTCCCATTTCAGGAGAGTTCTCGCTCGTGTGATGTCGGGTTGCCGGACCTTGGGATCGTCCTCGGGCAGAGGCCGGTAGACGAGTGTGCTCTTCGATCCGGTGAGCCGGATGATCGCCTTCGCGATGTCCTCGATCGTCATCTCGTGCGGGTTGCCGATGTTGACCGGCTCGTTGACGTCGGATTCCATCAGCCGGATGATGCCGTCCACGAGGTCGCTGACGTAGCAGAAGCTGCGGGTCTGCTGTCCGCTGCCGAAGATCGTGACGTCCTCGCCGCGCAGCGCCTGCGACATGAACGCAGGTACTGCGCGCCCGTCGTGCAGGCGCATTCTCGGGCCGTAGGTATTGAAGATGCGGACGATCTTGGCGTCGATCTTGTGAAAGCGATGATAGGCGGTCGTCATCGCCTCGGCGAATCGCTTGGCCTCATCGTACACACCCCGCGGCCCGACCGGATTCACGTTGCCCCAGTAGGTTTCCTTCTGCGGATGCTCCAGCGGATCGCCGTAGACCTCCGAGGTCGAAGCCAGGACGAAGCGTGCCTTTTTCTCCTTCGCGAGTCCCAGCGCCTTATGGGTGCCAAGGGCGCCGACTTTGAGCGTCGGAATCGGCAGTTCCAGGTAGTCGATCGGACTCGCCGGACTGGCCCAGTGCAGCACCGCATCCACCGGCCCCTCGACATAGATGTAGTTCGTGACGTCGTGCTTGATGAACACGAAATCCCGATTCGCGAGGTGACCGATGTTCCTGGTGGATCCGGTCAGGAGGTTGTCGATGCCGATCACGGAATAGCCGCGATCGAGCAGCGTCTCCGACAGATGTGAGCCGATGAAGCCGGCGGCGCCGGTAATGACCACTCTAGGCATGGGGGTTCAAAGTCGCATTGCCAGAATTGCCAAAATTGCCAAGATTATGAAGAGGGGGCAATTTTGGCCATAAGCGGAAGAGTGCCGGGCGGATGCCTAGACTCTTGCCGATCCTTGCGATCTTGCCCGGGACTGTAATTTTGGCAATCTTGGCAATTTTGGCAATTCAAGAAGTCAGTATGCGTGTTTCTGGAGGCCGCGGATCAGCGTGAGCCACATGATCTTCAGATCCAGGCCCACCGACCAGTTCTCGATGTAATACAGATCGTACTCGATGCGCTTCTCGAGCGAGGTGTTGCCCCGCCACCCGTTCACCTGCGCCCACCCGGTAATGCCGGCCTTGACCTTGTGGCGAAGCATGTACTGCGGGATGCGGTGCTTGAACTGCTCGACGAAGTAGGGACGTTCGGGACGCGGCCCGACGATCGACATGTCGCCCCGGACCACATTCCAGAACTGCGGGAGCTCGTCGAGGTCGAAGCGGCGGAGCCATTGGCCGACCGGCGTGCACCGGGGGTCGTTGTCGCGTGCCCAGACCGGGCCGGTCTCGTCCTCGGCTCCTTCGTACATCGAGCGGAACTTCAGCACCTCGAAGGCCTTGCCGTCGAGCCCCATCCGCTCCTGCCTGTAGAACACGAGTCCCTTCGAGGTCCGGCGGATCAGCAGGGCGATGAAGCCGAACAGCGGGCCGATCGCCAGGAGCACGGAGCCGGCGATGGCGATGTCGATGATCCGTTTCAGGATGCTGTTGAAGCCCCGCAGCGGAACATCGTTGAGGCTGATGATCGGAACACCGTCGAGGTTCTCGAGCCGCGCCCGCAGCGCGATGAACTGCAGCAGGTCGGGCACGACGTGGAGATCCACGCCCTCGCGGTTGGTGACTTCGACCAGCCCGAGCATCTTCACGTGCTCTTCGAGGGGGAGCGCGACGTAGAGGTGATCGATCCGCTCACGGCGAATGATCTCGTCGGCGTCGTTGAGCCTGCCGAGCAGCGGCAGGCCGCGATAACCGATGTGATCCCCGATCGCGCGATCGTCGATGAACCCGAGCAGCTTGAAACCCAGCTCGCGGTGGTCGAGCACCTTGTCCGCGACCATCCGGCCCAGATCGCCCGCTCCCGCAATCAGCACGCGCTTGAGGCCGACGCCCGCCTTCCACCGGCGTTCGAGCGCTTCGCGCACCAGTTCACGCGACAGGTAGGTGAACAGCACGTTCGCGACGAGGAACAGCGCCCATCCCACCTGGGAGATTTCCAGGACACCAGCGTCTTTCAGGTGCTCCGGGAGGTAGTACGTGCCGACAACCAGGGTTCCGAACACGCCGAGCACGACCGCCAGGATGCTGCCGACGAAGACCGCGAAGAAGTCGTCGAGCCGGGTTTTGCCACGGCGCAGGCGATAAAGCCCTTGCATGTGGAACGCGACGGGCACCAGCACGGCCACGAAGGGCAGCATGTACAGGTACCACTTGAAGGGCGGGATGCCTTTGAGCGGGGGAATCAGCTGGGCGATCGGGCCGTGGAACCGGAGCAGGTAACCGAGCGCGAAGGCGGCCATGCCGAGCAGGCCGTCGGTGATCAGATAAAAGGCCACGAGCAGCCGGTTGAATCTCCTCAGCATTATTTGTTCTCGCGATCGGCCTTTACAGACTGCGGGGGCAATCTTGCGGCATCAAAATCGACGAGCGGTGGTTCATTCGCGGCGGCATCTTCGGCTCGACCGGCTGCAGGGGCAATCTTGCGGCATCAGAATCGACAAGCGGTGGGTCATTCGGGGCAGCGTCGTCGGCTCGACCGCCAGCTGACTTCTCCGCGATCGCGTCGTCCAGGGCCGTCCTGATTGACGCCATGAACTGTTGTTTCGAGAACCGCAGGGCATTCGCCCGGGCCGCGGCGGGGTCGAACGAGCTGTCCAGCGCGCGGTTCAGCGCGGATGCGAACGCCTCGGCGGTCGGCTCCGGGACCAGGATTCCCGTCCTGCCGTCAATCACGGTCTCGCGCGCGCCGCCGTCGTCGAGCGCCACCACCGGCGTGCCACACGCCTGGGACTCGACGGGTACGATCCCGAAATCCTCGGTCCCGGGTAACAGGGTCGCGGTCGCCGACCGGTAGTGCGTCCGAATCTCCTCGTCCCGAAGCCAGCCGAGGAAGCGGACGTCCGGGCCGGCGAGCGCGCGCAACCTGGCTTCCTCCGGTCCCGTCCCGATGATCGTCAGCGGGACGTTCACCCGGCGGCACGCTTCGATCGCGACGTCGAGGCGCTTGTAGGGGACAAGCGCAGACACGATCAGGAACCCTGCGGAGCTCGAGCGGGACTCTGGCGTGTAGAAGTCAGTATCTACTGGGGGATGCACAATGGCCGACCTTCGATTATAGTATCGGCCGATCCTCCCCGCAACATATTGAGAGTTCGCGAGAAAGCGGTCGGCGCGCGATGCCGTCACCCGATCCCAGCGGGCCATCTGACGCATGATCGACCGCATCAGGCGGCTCTTCAGTTCCCCGATCTGAGCCGGGCCGAAGTACGCCTCGAACTGGTCCCAGGCATACCGCATCGGTGAGTGGCAATAGCAGACGTGAACCGTCCGCTGAGGGACCTTGACCGACTTCACCGCACAGTGACTGCTGCTGATGACGAGGTCGTACGAGGAAAAGTCCCACAACTCGACGGCGAGCGGGTAGAGCGGCAGATAGTGACGGTAGAACGACTCCGGCCTTGGCAGGTGCTGGACGAACGAGGTGTGGATAGGCCTGGCTTCAATCCTGGCCGAAACCGACCCCGGCACCCGCACCAGGGTGTAAAGGGGCGCGCCGGGGAACATTTCGCAGAGAGCGTCGAGCACCTTCTCGCCGCCACGCATTCCGGTCAGCCAGTCGTGGACCAGCGCCACCCGCAGGTTGCCCCGCCCGGTCACCCCGCGAGCACCTCGTCGTAGATCGCCTTGATGCGAGTCACCGACCGGCCCCAGGAGAACTCGCGCGCCCGCATCAGCCCGCGTTCCCGCATGTCGTCGCGCAGCCGATCGTCGAGCATCACCCGGCGTATCGCCCCGGCGATGGCGTCGGGCTGATACGGATCGATCAGCATCGCCGCGTCGCCAACGACTTCCGGCAGCGACGACACGTTCGAGGTGATGACGGGCGTGCCGCTGGCCATCGCCTCGAGCGGCGGGAGGCCGAATCCCTCATACAGAGAGGGGAAGACGAACACGCGGGCAAGCCGGTAGAGGATTGCCAGCGTGGCGTCGGGAACGAAGCCGAAAAACCGGACGTGCTTGTGCAGCTTGTAGCGATGCACGGTCCGGCGAAGTGCGGCGTACTTCGAAATCTCGTCGCCGATGATGAGCAGCTTGACGTACTCGAGCTCTCCCTTGCGGATGATGTGAAAGGCCTCGATCAACCGCTCGAGATTCTTGTGCGGCTTGATGTTTCCCGCGTAGAGGATGAACGGATCGTTGAGCTGATACCGCTCCTTGACTCGCATCACCTCGTCTGCGGCCGGCTCCTCGTTGAAGCGCTCGTCGATGGCGTTGTAGATCACCGCGATCTTCGATTCCGGCACGTCGAAATACTCGAGGATGTCGCGCTTCGAGGCCTCCGACACCGTGAAGACACGCGCCGATCGGTGCGTCGCGACCCACAGCGCGCTTCGTGCGTAGGCGTAGCCGAGCCGGTTCGGAAGGTACTGAGGAAAACGCAGGTGGATACAGTCGTGGATCGTGACGACCGAGCGGCACGGTGTCAGCACCGGCAAGACGTAATGCGGCGCGTGAAACAGATCCGCCTTCTCACGGCGCAACTCCAGCGGCAGCTCGAGCTGCTCCCGGACCGAATACTGCAGCGACTTTTGAGCAACCGGCCTGAAGTTCTCTCCGAGCTCCGCCGCAAACGTCGCATCGTCTGGCCGGCACAGGACGACGTACTCGTTCTTGTCGTCCATGCGGGCGAGGTGGCGGAGCAGGTTGCGGATGTAGGTACCGATCCCGTAGTCGCGCAGTTTCCGGGCGTCAATGGCAATTCGCACGCGAACGCATCTTACCGCGTCAGCCCCGCGGCAGCTGTCCTCTCAGCCGAAGGTACACGCGCAGCAGCAACGCCCAGCGCGGATGGTGCTTTTCGTAGAACGCCAGGTGACTGCGACGATAGGCGGCGTTCGATGCGGCGGGAAGGGTGGCGCGCGACCGGCCGCGAAGATGGGTGATGGTGGCGGCCGGGGTGAACAGGATGCGGCGGCCGCGTGCCCGGATCGCTGCGCACAGGTCGACGTCCTCCGTGTACAGGAAATACCGCTCGTCGAGCAGTCCCACGGCCTGCAGGTCCGCGCGGCAGGCCAGCAGCGCCGCGCCGCTGACCCAATCTACGTACTGCTCGCGACTCGTCGCCTGGATCATACGCCGTTCCATGAAGCCGACACGCCGCTCGTACAACACCAGAGTGCATTTCTGACGCAGTTCGGCCAGCGGCGAGATCATCGAACCGAAGGACAACTCCGGACGGCCGGCGCCGTCGACGAGTCTCGGTCCGGCGACGGCCGCTTCCGGAGTCGCGGTCAGCCGCGCGATGAGCGCGTCGACCGCGCCTGCCGGCACGACACAGTCGCTGTTCAGCAGCAGGATCAGCTCACCGGCCGAGCCGCGGATGCCCGCGTTGTTGGCCGCAGAGAAACCCTCATTGGTGGCCTGCTCAATCACGCGGACGGAGGGCCAGCGGGCGCGAACAGCGCCCGGACTGCCGTCGCGCGAGGCGTTGTCGACGACCACAATCTCGTGCGTCACCGAGGGCGGCGCAGCAAACAACGAGTCGAGACAGCGCTCGAGGTCCGCCCGGGTGTTGAAGCTGACGATGACGATCGAGAGGCGCGGGGTCATCGACGCGTCGTGCAGGATTCGAGCGCGTCGAGCGTGCTGGCCGCCGCCACATCCCACGAATAGCGGGCAAGGACGCCCGGAGCCACGGCCATCTGCTCGTGCGCGGCGGTCTTGTCCAGGAGGATCCGGCGGATGATCCACGCGGTATCAGTCACGTCGGCATTCCGCGGCACGTAGGTCGCCGCCGGTCCGTAGACTTCACGAGCGACCGGCGTATCGAGCACCACGATCGGCACTCCCGCCGCGAGCGCCTCGAGTGGCGTCAGGCCGAACCCTTCGTACTCCGAGAGGAAGACGAAGACCGATGCTCGTGCGTAGAGATCCCCAAGCTCGGTCTCATTCACGTAGTTCAGCAGCTCCACCCGCCTGGCGATCCCCAGCTTTGCGGCGAGTCCGGTCAGATCCTGCGGCGGCCACGTCCGATCCGCGCCTACGATGACGAGCCGGGTCTCGGGGAGGTCGGCGGTGGCGACGGCAAACGCGTCGATGAGCTGTGGAAGACGCCGCCGGTTCAGAAGCGTACCAACGAAGAGTACGAGGCGTTCCCGCCGATGCGAAGGGGGAGTGGAGGCACGCTGACGCGGGCTGACACCCGGGGGCACCACCTGGATGCGGTCCCGGCCCACGCCGATGTGTTTCAGAATCTCGTCGCGCGAAAACACCGAGTCAGTCAGCACGACCCGGGCCTGCCGCCCGGAGTGACGCGTCAGCCAGCGCCGCCGGAGGCCTTCGCGCGGCTTGAACCATTCGGGATGCGCGAGGAACGAGACGTCGTGGATGGTGACCGCGATCGGGAGCTTCAACCCGACTGGAGCGGTGTAACCGGGCGCGAAGAAGAGGTCGAGCCGCTCGCGCGCGACCGCCCGCCGAAGTGCCGTCTGTTCCCACCACGTGCCAGCATGGCGAGCCGGCAGTACGCGCGTGGTCGCACGGTCCCCGGGCAATGGCAGCGTGATCCGGCCAGGCGCGAAGAGGACGAAGTGCCGCGTCGAGGCATCCTGCCGCGCAACCCATCGCTTCAGGAGTTCCGAGAGGTACCGGCCGACGCCGGTCGCATCTCCGAGGACCTCACGCGCATCGACGCCGATCCTGAGCGCGCCCGGTGTCACAATCCGGCCCGCCGCCGCGTTAGTGCTATGCGATATGCCGCCATCAGGGTCTTCGCGCTGTCGCTCCACGAAAACCGGGCGGCCTGGGCCCGTCCCGCGGCGATTCGCTGGCGCCGCTCATCCGGGCTGTCGAGCAGCCGCTCGATCGCCGCCGCGATTCCGGCGGCGCTGGTGGGATCGATGAGGATGCCCGCCTCTCCCACGACCTCGGGCAGGGCACCGCGGTTGGAGGCAATCACCGGGACGCCGGCCTGCATCGCCTCGACCAGCGTCATCCCGAATCCCTCTTCGAGCGACGGCAGGACGAGCATCGACGCTTCCGCGTACAGCCGCTGGCGTTCCGCGTCCGGGACGTAGCCCCGGTATTCGATGTGTCCCGCGGGCGCATCGCGGCGCAACTGATCGAGAATGCCGGCCGATTGATCACCCTGCTTTCCGGCAATCAGCAGCGGCGGGACGTCGTGGCGTCGGCGTGCCACCTCCCCGTATGCGGCAGAGAGCATCGGGAGGTTCTTCCGGGGTTCGATGGTGCCGACGAACAGAATCGGGCCCGGCGTCTCGACGAACGGATTGACGACGGGCGGCGGCGCGCCGGGCCGGCAGAGCGCCATCCTGGCGCGCGGTATCCGAAGACGCGACTCCACCTGCCGTGCGGTGTGCTCCGACACCACGACGACCAGATCGGCCCGGCCGGCATGGCTGGCCGTCAGTACCGGATAGTCTCGGCGGATCTCGGCGTCAGTGCGTTCCGGATGATCGAGGAAGTCGAGGTCATGGATGGTCACGACCTTGAGGCCTCGCCGTGATGGCATCAGCAGCGGATGAGCAGAGTGGGCCACGTCCACCGCGCCTGACAGCCATTCCACCGGGGGCCATTCGAGCCGATGCCAGGCGAAGTTCAGCGCGCTGACCGGGACTCGAACATCAACGAGCGTGGCACCCGGGACCGCCGCCGATGACGCCCGGTCCTTCCAGGAACTCGAGAAGAGCACGAGGCGGTCCTCCTCACCGAGAGCCGGTACGAGGGCCCGTGCCAGCTCGTGCACGTACTGGCCGACGCCGGTGCGCTGACGGAGCGCAGGGCGATAATCGAGCAGGATGCGCACGCGCGCGGCATCGTAACATGTCCCGCAATTTGCCGTCCGCACAGGTAAGTCCTTCCGAATCAACGGCTTGACTATTTCAATAGCTGTGCTAGGCTTGAGGGTTTGTATCGGGCGCAAGGAGTGAACGAATGAAGATTGCGGTGGTTGGAACGGGTTACGTCGGCCTGGTGGCCGGAACCTGCTTCGCGGAAAACGGCAACGACGTTATCTGTGTGGACAAGGATCCCGCCAAGGTCCGCCTGTTGCAGCGCGGAAAGGTCCCGATTTACGAGCCCGGTCTCGAGGAACTCGTTCGCCGCAATCGGACCGAGAAAAGGCTGACGTTCACGACCGCGCTGGATCGTGCCGTGCAGCAGTCGCAAATTCTTTTCATTGCCGTCGGCACTCCCACTGGGGACGACGGTTCGGCTGATCTCCAGCACGTGTTAGCGGTTGCCCGCGACATCGGGCGCGCCATGAACGGCTACAAGGTCATCGTGAACAAGAGCACTGTTCCGGTCGGGACCGCAGCCAAGGTGAGGGAGGTGCTCCGGCGGGAGACCACCCATCCCTTCAGCGTGGTGAGCAACCCGGAATTCCTGAAGCAGGGCGCTGCCATCGACGACTTCCTGAAGCCGGATCGCGTCGTCGTTGGTGCGGAGGATCCCCGCGGCGCCGAATTGATGACCGAGCTCTATGCCCCGTTCACCCGGACCGGCGCACCGATCATGCTGATGGACTGTCCGAGTGCCGAGCTCTGTAAGTACGCGGCGAACGCCATGCTGGCCACCCGCATTTCCTTCATGAACGAGGTCTCGAACGTCTGCGAGGCCGTGGGGGCGAACGTGGACCAGGTGCGCCGCGCCGTTGCCGCCGACCGCCGGATCGGACCGTCGTTCCTGTTCCCCGGCGTCGGCTACGGGGGAAGCTGCTTTCCGAAGGACGTCAAGGCGATGCTCCGGTTTGCGGGCGCGGAGAGCTACGATTTCAAGATTCTCCACGCCGTCGAAGCCGTCAACGAGGGTCAGAAGCTGCGCCTGCTCGATCGGCTCAAGACACATTTCGGTTCGCTGAAGGGGAAGCGGATTGCGGTGTGGGGGCTCGCGTTCAAGCCGCGAACCGACGACATGCGCGAGGCGCCTGCGGTGCCGCTGATCAAGGGCATCCTCGCCGGCGGCGCGGAAGTCCAGGCCTACGACCCCGAGGCCATGACGGTGGCGAAAGGCATCTTCGGCAAGCAGATCGGCTTCGCGGAAAACAGCTACGGCGCGCTGACCGGGGCCGACGCACTCGCGATCGTCACCGAGTGGAGCGAATTCCGCGAACCGGACTACGCACGCATGAAGAAGGTGATGCGCAGCCCCGTGATCTTCGACGGACGCAACATCTACAACCCCGATCAGATTCGCGCCCAGGGATTCACCTACTACTCGATGGGGCGGCAGTGAGCGCCGTTCTCGTCACGGGTGGGGCCGGGTACATCGGCAGCCACGCCGTCAAGGCGCTCAGGAAAGCCGGCCAGCGGGTCGTGATCTATGACAATCTGTCGGCCGGCCATCGCGAAGCCGCGTACCGGGCGAGTGGTGGTGCAGCCGAGCTTGTCGAAGGTGACATCGGCGATACTGCGCGGGTCCGGAACACCATCGAGACCCACGGCATCGACTCGGTCATGCACTTCGCGGCGTGGCTGTCGGTGCCCGACTCGGTCCGCGACCCGGCCGGCTATTACCGAAACAACGTTCTCGGAGCGCTCTCGGTGCTCGACGCGATGATTGCGACCGGAACGAAACATTTCGTCTTTTCCTCGACCTGCGCGGTGTTCGGGAACGCCATGGAGACCCCCATCACTGAGACGCATCCCCGGCGGCCGATCAACGCGTATGGCGAGTCGAAGCTCGCGATCGAATACGCGCTGCCGCACTACGAGCGAGCCTACGGGCTCACCTCGATCGCCCTGCGCTACTTCAACGCCGCCGGTGCCGACCCGGATGGCGAGCTCGGGGAAGATCACAATCCGGAGATCCATGTGATTCCGCGCGCGATCGACGCCGCCTGCGGGCGGGGAACCTTCCAGGTGTTCGGCGAGGACTACGACACGCCGGATGGCACCTGTCTTCGCGACTACATCCACGTGAACGATCTGGCATCCGCTCATCTGCTCGCGCTCGACGCGCTGAAGACGGGCGCGGCCTCGACCGCCTACAATCTCGGAAATGGCCGGCCGACATCGGTGCGCGACATCCTGAACGCGGTTGAACGGGTCACCGGGCGCGGGGTTCCCTATACGGCGGGCCCTCGTCGTGACGGCGACCCGCCCGCGCTCTACAGCGGCAGCCTGCGCGCCCGGACCGAGCTCGGCTGGGTACCGCAGTTCGAAGACGTCGACACCATTGTCGAAACCGCGTGGAAATGGCGCGACCGCCATCCGCAGGGCTATCCGAAGAGGTGACCTCGTAGATGTCGCGCCTTCGCGGAGTCCTGCAGGATCCCCTGCTCTCGGTCGTCATGCCGTGCTACAACGAGCGGGAGACGATCGAAGAGATCATCCGGCGTGTGATCGCCGTTCCGGTCCGGGTCGAGCTGATCGTCGTCGACGACGGGTCGAAGGACGGGACGCGCGACATCCTGACGCGCCTTGCCGACGAACTGAAGTTCAAGCTGATTTTCCAGCCGCAGAACGGCGGCAAAGGGGCGGCGCTGCGGCGCGGCTTCCAGGAGGTCGCGGGAGACCTCGTCATCATCCAGGACGCCGATCTCGAGTACTCGCCTGAGGAATTTCCCCAGCTGATCGAATTGATCTGCCAGGGCCGCGCCGATGTCGTCTACGGCTCGCGGTTCCTCGGCCGCCACCGTGTGTTCCTCTTCACGCACTACGCGGGGAACCGTTTCCTGACGCTCGTGACCAACATGCTCTACAACACGATGCTGACGGACATGGAGACCTGCTACAAGGTGATGCGCAGCGAGGTGCTCCGGTCGATGACGCTCGAGTCGAACGGGTTCGGCATCGAGCCCGAGCTCACCGCCAAGATCTTCAAGCGGCACTATCGGGTCTACGAAGTGCCGATTACCTACGACGGGCGGGGCTACGAGGAAGGGAAGAAGATTACGTGGCGCGATGGTTTCGTCGCGCTGTGGGTGCTGCTGAAGTACCGGTTCAGCGAGTGAGCCCTCTCCCGCGTCTCCTCGGCTATTCCCGCCGCTACAAGGGACGTTTCGTCGTCGCGTTCGCCGCCATGCTGCTCTACGCCGCCGCATCGGCGGCGGTGGCCTATCTGATCAAGCCGATCATCGACGAGGGCCTGCAGCCGACCGGCGCGCAGGCGCACCTGCCGGATCCGAAAACGCTGCTGTTCTGGTCGAGCGCGGTCCTGATCGCCTACTTCGCGAAGGGGCTCGGCGCGTATTTCTCCGCGTACCTGATGACCGACATCGGGCAGCGCGTGGTCCGCGACTTGCGCAATCAGCTGTTCAAACACATCCTCGATCAATCGGCGGCGTTCTTCAGCCGCTGGTCCACGGGCCCGCTGATGTCGCGAATCACCAACGACGTCGGACAGGTGCAGCAGGCGGTGTCCGAGACGGTCGGCGATCTGCTGCGCGAAGGCCTGGCGCTCGTCGGATATGCGGCGTTGCTGTTCTATTGGGATGCCGGCCTCGCGCTCGTCTGCATCACCGGCGCGCCGCTGGTCGTCTACCCGCTGGTGCGGCTGGGGCAGCGAGTCCGCCGCAGCACCCGGCGAAGCCAGGAGCAGACCGAACACCTCTCGCACATCGCCGCCGAGGCCTTTGCCGGTCACCGCATCGTGAAGGCATTCGGCGCAGAGGAACACGAGGGGCGGCGCTTCAAGCGCGCATCCGAGCTGCTCTACCGGATCAACCTCAAGATCACCAGCACGGTCGCCATCCTGCCGCCGCTGATGGAGTTTCTCGGCGGCCTCGCCGTGGTGGCGCTGATCTGGTACGGCAGCCGCGAGATCTCCGCCGGCAACACCACGCAGGGCGCTTTCCTGGGCTTCATCTTCGCGGCGTTCATGATGTACACGCCGATCAAGAAGCTCAGCCGGGTGAATACCAACCTGCAGCAGGCGCTGGCGGCGTCCGAGCGGATCTTCAAGATGCTCGACACCCACACCGAGGTGAAGGAGCGGCCGGCGGCGCAGGCGCTCCGGCCACTGCGGGAGCGCGTCGAGTTCCGCAACGTGGCCTTCACCTACGACGGCGCGCAAACCGGTTTCGTGCTCCGCGATGTCTCGTTCAGCGTCCTCGCCGGCCAGATGATCGCGATCGTCGGGCTGAGCGGCGCGGGCAAGACGACGCTGGTCAATCTGATACCGCGGTTCTACGACGTGTCTTCGGGGGCCGTGCTCATCGACGGCGTCGACGTGCGTGAGGTGACGCTCCGCTCGCTCCGCGAACAGGTCGGCATTGTCACGCAGGAGACGGTGCTGTTCGACGACACCATTGCCGTGAACATCGCCTACGCGTCGCCAGGGAGCTCGACTGAGGACATCGAGAGCGCCGCCCGTGCGGCGCACGCCCACGAGTTCATCCTGGCGCAGCCTCACGGGTATGAAACCCGGATCGGAGAGCGCGGCCAGAAGCTCTCGGGTGGGCAACGTCAGCGGATCGCGATCGCCCGGGCGCTGCTGAAGAACTCGCCGATCCTCATCCTCGACGAGGCGACCTCCGCGCTCGACGCCGAGTCCGAGCAGCTCGTGCAGGATGCGCTCGCGACGCTGATGCGGAACCGGACGGCATTCGTCATCGCGCACCGCCTCTCGACCGTCCGTCGCGCCGACAAGATCGTGGTCCTGGAACGTGGCCGGGTCGCGGAGATCGGTACACACGACCAGCTGCTCGGCACGCCGGATAGCGTCTACGCCAAGCTGTACGCGCGTCAGGCGTTCGTGACCCCGGAGGAGGCACGATGATCAAGAGCATGACCGGGTTCGCCTCGCTGACCCAGGACGACGAGGCAGCGACGATCACGGTGACGGTGCGGTCGGTGAACCATCGGTTCCTGGACCTGCAGCTGCGGCTGCCTTCGTCACTCACCGCGCTCGAATCACGCCTGCGGGCCCGCGTCCAGCAGCGAGTGGCGCGGGGCCGGGTCGAGGTCAGCGTTTCGGTGCAGCAGCGCCGCGCCCCGATGCTCGAAGTCGAGCTGAACGAAGCGTTTCTGCACGCGCTGAACGCGGCCCTGGACCGCGCGCGCGAGCAGGGCTTCGTGCAGGGACCGATGACGCCCGGAGATCTGTTGCGGTTTCCGCAGGCGCTGGCCATCAAGGATCGGAGTGACGAATCCTCGGCCGTGGAAGACCAGTCAACCGCGCTCACCGACCGGGTCGAAGAGGCCGTCGGCGCCGCGCTGGAGAGTCTCGACGCGATGCGCATCCGGGAGGGAGGCTTCCTGCGCGCCGAGCTCGACTCGCGGCGGCAGATGCTCGGAGGGCTCTTCGATCGGGTGGCGGACGTGGCGGAGCAGGGGCTCGACACGCTCCGGATGCGGCTCCTCGAGCGCGTCAAGGAGCTGCGGGCCGACGGGCTGGCCGACGAGACGACAGTCGCCCAGGAGATCGCCCGATACGTCGGCCGATCGGACATCACGGAAGAAGTCGTCCGGTTCCGCGGCCATCTCGAACACTGGCGGGCGCTCACGGAGTCGGCGGAGCCCTGCGGCCGTAAACTGGACTTCCTGCTGCAGGAAATGAATCGCGAAGTGAATACGGCCGGATCCAAGGCCGAAGGGCCGGCGGTCTCCGAGCTCATCGTCACGCTGAAGGCGGAGCTCGAGAAGATGCGCGAGCAGGTTCAGAATGTTGAGTGAGACCGCGGCCGCCCCGCTCCGCCGCGGCCTGCTGTTCGTCGTGTCCGCTCCTTCCGGCACCGGCAAGACCACGGTCGTCGAGCGCCTGGTGACCGTCCTGCCGGATCTGTCGATGTCCCGCTCGTACACGTCGAGAGCCGCGCGGCCAGGTGAAGCGGACGGAGTGGACTATAATTTTGTGTCCCGCGCACGCTTCGAAGAGATGATGGCGGCGGACGCCTTCCTGGAATGGGCGGACGTGTTCGGGAACCTGTATGGCACCTGCGAGGCGGACGCCGAGCGCGACCTGCAGCAGGGCCGTGACCTGGTGCTGGTGATCGACGTCCAGGGCGCCAGGCAGGTCAGGCAGCGGCACCCGGACACGGTCGGGGTCTTCGTGATGCCCCCATCCTTCGAGGTGCTCGAGCGCCGGCTGCGGGGCCGAAGCAAGGACACCGAAGCGGCGATGCAACGGCGTCTCGAAACCGCCCGCGCCGAGGTTGCCGCGTTCGCTGAATACGACTACGTGATTGTCAACGACGAGCTCGAGGCGTGTGTCGATCGTCTGCGGGCAATCGTGCTGGCCGAGCGAACCCGTCTCCGATCCGCCCGGGCCGAGGCGGAACAGATCGTCACCACTTTTCGATAGGACCTGAACAAGATGGCAGAAACCGTAGAAGTCAAGAACAAGTTCGAGCTGGTCGTCCTCGCCGCCGAGCGTGCGCGCCAGCTCCTCAAGGGTTGTGCGCCGCGCACCCTGGGCTCCGAGAAGACCGCGCGGCTGGCGACGCTCGAAGTCAAGCAAGGACACGTTCGGAAGGTCGTGGACGACCAGAAGTAAGAGGCGCTGTTCGACTATGGCTCTGGTCGCGGTTGGCGTTTCGGGCGGCATCGGCGCCTACAAGGCCGTCGAGGTGGCTCGTGGACTGCAGAAACGCGGTCACGACGTCGCCGCGGTGATGACGCGATCGGCCCGCCGCTTCGTGGGCGAGGTGACCTTCGAGGCCATTACGAAGCGCCGGGTGATCACGACGCAGTGGTCTCCCGGGGCCAACGCCGATATCGAACACATTTCACTCGCGACCGAGATCTCACTGCTGCTGGTCGTCCCGGCCACCGCCAACATCATCGGCAAGTTTGCGTCCGGCATTGCCGACGACTTCCTGAGCGCACTGTATCTGGCGACGCGTGCCCCGGTCCTCATGGCGCCGGCGATGAATACCAACATGCTCGAGCATCCGGCGGTGCAGGCGAACCTGGCCGCGCTCGGCGCGCGCGGGGTCCGCTTCGTCGATCCGGGGGCCGGTTATCTTGCCTGCGGGTGGGTCGGAAAGGGACGACTCGCCGAGCCCGACGACATCGTCGAAGCCGCGGATCGCATCCTGAAACCGAATGGTGCGCTGCTCGGCCGGCTCGTTGTCGTCACCGCGGGCCCGACCTACGAAGATCTGGACGACGTGCGGTACATCGGGAATCGATCCAGCGGACGGATGGGATACGCGGTGGCCGCGGAGGCCGTGCGCAGGGGTGCCCGCGTCGTCCTGGTGTCCGGGCCGTCGTCTGTGGTGCCTCCCGCAGGCGTGGAGCTCGTGCGGGTTCGGAGCGCCGAGCAGATGCACGCGGCGGTGCAACCGTACGCGCTCGATGCGGACATCGTCGTGATGGCAGCGGCCGTCGCCGACTACACACCCGCACGCCGCGCGCAGGGGAAGATTGAGAAGACCGACGCACCGCTCGAACTCGCGCTCGTACGAACGCCGGACATTCTCGCGACCCTGGGTCAGGCACGCGGCGGCAAGCCGAAGCCTGTCCTCGTGGGGTTCGCTGCGGAAAGCGGCAACCCGGTGGAGCGAGGGCGTCAGAAGCTCGTTCGTAAAGGCGCCGATCTGATCGTTGCCAACGACATCTCGCTGGAAGGGGCCGGGTTCGACTCGGAGCTCAACGCCGCTTCCATCATCAGCTGCGACCACGTCGAAACCTTTCCGCTCGGTCCCAAGAGTGCGCTCGCTGCGTTGATCCTCGACCGCGCAGAAACCCGGCTCGCGCCGCTCACGACCTGACCGCTCGTGGACCCTCGCGCGCTCGCTCAGCATCTCCGCTTTTATCAGGAGCTCGGTGTTACCGGGATCAATCGCGATCCTGCGTGGCGGCGCAGATCCGGCGGATCAGCCTTCCGCCTGAAGGCGTCCCTCGACGATGCTCGGGATGCCCCTGAGCCTGTCGAAGGGGCGGAAGCCACAAATCGTGATGGTGAGCCCAACGCGCAAGCCAGGCAAGATGATCCCCGGCGTCGTCGAGACATGCCTTCAGAAGGAAGTGACCCACACGGCGAGGGCCCGTGGCTTCCGGCTTCAGCCGGAAGTGAGCCCGAGCCGACGCCGGCGGAGGTAACTCCGCTACCGCTCATCAGGACGGCCGAGGCACTCAGGGCCATCCGCGAAGAGCTGGGTGACTGCACCCGCTGCAAGCTCCACACGCAGGGTCGCAAGCAGATCGTCTTCGGCGTGGGCAACCCCTCGGCCGACATCATGTTCGTCGGCGAGGCCCCGGGAGCCGACGAAGACGTGCAGGGCATTCCGTTCGTCGGCCGGGCGGGGCAGTTGCTGACGAAGATGATCGAGGCGATGGGACTGCGCCGCGACGAGGTCTACATCGCCAACGTGCTCAAGTGCCGGCCTCCGGGCAACCGCGATCCTCAGCCTGACGAGGTCGAATCCTGCGAGCCGTTCCTGTTCCAGCAGATCGCGTCAGTGCAGCCACAGGTGATCATCGCGCTCGGCGCGTTTGCGGCGCGAGCGCTGCTCAAGACCCAGGATCCGATCTCGCGCATGCGTGGGCGGATCTACGAGTACCGCGGCGCGAAGCTCATTCCAACCTTCCACCCGTCCTTCCTCCTTCGCAGTCCCGGCTACAAGCGTGAAGCCTGGGACGATCTGAAGAAGGCGCTGGGAGTGCTCGGCCGCCAGCCGCCGTCAGCGCCGGCGTCATCCTCCCCGGAATAGCCCGTGCGCCACATCCGCGTGGCTGTGCCGGTGCCTCAACTCGAGGCGCTGACCTACGCCGTTCCCGAAGGCATCCTGACGCCGGTCATCGGTGCCCGGGTTCTCGTTCCGCTGGGCAAACGAACTGTCACCGGCGTCGTCACTGCTCCAGTCGAGCATCCTCCCGCGGGGGTCACAGCCAAAAACATCTCGGACGTACTCGATGCCGACGCGTTCGTCCCCGAGGACGTCGTCTCGCTCGCGCAGTGGGTGGCCGACTACTACGCGTGCGGTGCAGGGGACGCGATCGGTGCGGCGGTACCGCCTCGTGCCCTCGACGCGACCCGGCCGTCGGCGTTTCGAACCGTTCGCGTCGCCCACCTCACAGCGCAGGGCCACGAAATCAATGCGGCCGACCAGCTTGCCGGCGTCGTTACAGGGGAGCGGCAACGCGAAGCGTTGACGCTGCTGTCATCCTCGCCTGCCGGGCTCGACACGGCCGGGTTGGCGCGCCGCGGCGTCAGCGCCGCGACGCTGAAGCGGCTGGCGGGCGCGGGGCTCGTCTCGTTCACCCGGCGTCAGGTCGAGCGCGATCCGTTTGGCGACGCCTCCGGGACGGCGAGGCGCGAGGCTGTTGCGCTGACGAGCGAACAGGCCGCCGCGCTCGAGCAACTGAGCGCGATGACGCGCGCACGCCGCTTTGCCGCGGCGCTGCTGCACGGCGTCACCGGCAGCGGAAAGACCGAGATCTACCTCCGGCTCGCACAGGAGGTCGCGGCCTCGGGACGCGGTGTCGTGATGCTGGTGCCGGAGATCGCGCTGACGCCCGCCGTTTCGGCTGCCTTCCGGGCGCTGTTCGGGGATCGGGTCGCCATCCAGCACAGCGGCCTCTCCGACGGTGAGCGGCACGACCAATGGCACCGCATCCGCCGCGGCGAGGTCGATGTCGTCGTCGGCACGCGGTCCGCCATCTTCGCACCGGTGCAGCACCTCGGGCTCGTGGTCGTAGACGAGGAGCACGACGGTTCCTACAAGCAGGAGGAGAGCCCGCGGTACAACGGCCGCGATGTCGCCGTGATGCGCGCCCGGACTTCGGGCGCCGTGGCCGTCCTCGGCTCCGCCACGCCCTCGCTGGAGAGCTATCACAACGCGCAAACCGGACGGTACGCGCTGATCACGCTCGACAAGCGTGTGCTCGATCGGCCGCTGGCACGCGTGCAGGTGGTGGACATGCGTGAGGAATACGCTGCGGCAGGTCCCGACGTCATCATCAGCGGCACGCTGGCCACCGCCATCTCGGCGCGGCTGGATCGGGGGGAGCAGGCGATGGTCCTCCTGAACCGCCGCGGCTTTGCCACGACCGTGTTCTGCCGGCAATGCGGGGAGACACTCGACTGCCCGAACTGCAGCGTGACGCTGACCGTACACCGGGCTGCGAAGCGCGCCCGCTGCCACTACTGCGACTACGCGATGGGCCTCCCGACCGCGTGCGCGAAGTGTGCCGGCCAATACCTCGAGCACATCGGCTTCGGCACCGAGCGCGTCGAAGCCGAGGTGACGGCGCTCTTTCCGCACGCGCGCGTCGCCCGTGTGGATCGGGACACGATTCGAAGGCGCGGCGCCATCACCGCATTGCTGAAGCGCTTCGCTGCCCGTGACATCGACGTGCTGGTCGGCACCCAGATGATCGCGAAGGGACACGATTTCCCGCAGGTCACGCTGGTCGGCGTGATCTCCGCCGACGTGGGGCTCGGCCTCGCCGACTTCCGGGCGGCCGAGCGGACGTTTCAGCTCCTGACGCAGGTGGCCGGCCGCGCCGGCCGTGGCGAGGTCGAGGGAGAGGCAGTCGTGCAGACCCTGCACCCGTCGCACTACACGATCAGGCACGCCTGCCGCCAGGACTACCGCGCGTTCTACGAGGAGGAGATCAAGTTCCGCCGCTCGATGCGGTATCCGCCGGCAGTCGCGCTGATCAACGCCGTGGTCAAGGGCGGATCGCTGTCCGCCGCATTGACCGACGCTGCGGTTATCGTGAGGACTCTGACGACCGGCCTCGCGCCGTTCCGCGTGCTAGGACCCGCGCCGGCACCATTGAGCCGCCTGAAGGGCGAGCACCGCGCGCAGTTCTTCATGAAGGGCTCACAGCGCGGGGTCATGCGTAAGGCGCTGCTGGCGGCGCTCGAAGCGCGCCCGGAGATCAAGCGACGCACGATTATCGACGTGGATCCGATGAGTGTGCTGTGAGAATCAAATCGGTAGTCCGGGGTCCGGGATCCGCTGGGCCTCAATCGAAACCAGGCCAGCGAGCAACAGCAAGATTCCGGACTACCGGATCCTGGACCCCGGATCCCGGTTTCTAATTCGTCGTGAACCGCAGCGGAACCGGTGTGAAGCAGAGGATCAGGATGATCAGCGCCAGCACCGCCACGATTTGACGTGCGCGGCCGATCGGCTCGTTCTCGTAGATGACCCTCGGATGGCGCGGCCCGAACAGCACCAGCATCACGACCATCATCACCGTCATGACGAGCCAGCTGGTGGCCAGGAACGTCATGATCACCGCCGTCGTGACGGTCGCGATTGATATTGGCGTGGACCAGCGGCCGAGCGTCGCGTAGGTGATATGCCCGCCGTCCAGCTGTCCGAAGGGCAGCAGGTTGAGCGCCGTCGCCAGCATGCCGAACCAGCTGGCGAAAACGATCGGGTGCATGTTCAACGTGTAGCCGTCGGCGACCGCGCCAAACACGAGCCGGGTGGCCCACTGGAACAGCAGCGGCTCGCCCAGATAGATCAGGTTCGTGCTGGCTGCCGGGGTTGGCACGATCGTGGACATGCTCAATCCGACGAACAGCGCAGGGACCAGGGCGATAAATCCCGCGATAGGTCCTGCCACGCCGATGTCGAACAGGATTGCCTTGGTCGGGAACGCCTCCCGTATACGGATGACGGCACCGAGCGTGCCTGTGAAAAACGGCGGTGGAAGAGGGAGAAAGTACGGCAGGGTTGCATCCACCTGGTACCGCCGGCACGCCAGGTAGTGTCCCATCTCATGCGCGCCCAGCACGGTCAGAATCGTCAGGCTGTACCAGAGGCCGCTGACCAGAAGGTGCCGGTCGAACTGGATCGGCTTCGAACTGAACTCCGAGAGGAAGGCGGCATAATGGTCGGCACCGACCAGCGTGGTCGTCGCAAGTGTCAGGAGAAAAAGAAGAACGTGCTTCCAGACGACATGCTGAAACCGCCGGGGCGGTTCCGGCACACGCCAGACGGGGCCGACCGGACTGTCCGTTTCAGCAGCGGGAAGGAGCGGAGCGGGATACGAAAAGTCGTTCGACAAGGGCCGCTGGCGGAATCACCCTCCGATGTTCTGCAAATCCTTGCCCGGTTTGAAACGGATCGTGCGTCCGGGAGGAATGCGAACTTCCTTTCCAGTCCGTGGGTTACGGCCGATGCCCCGCTTGCGGGGTTTCACCTGGAACACGCCAAAGCCACGCAGCTCGATCCGTTCGCCGCGCTGCATCGACAGACGCATCGCGTCGAACACGGCATCCACGGCCACCTCGGCTTTCACCTTGGTGATATCGGCCACCTTGGACACCTCGTTGACGATGTCAACTTTGATCATGCTTAGGCGCTCCTCGAAATTACTAAATACTATAGATAGAAACACTTACGCTGTCAATTTCCGTCCTAAGTAGACTTTCGACATGCCCGCGAAACGCGCCTCTCGGGGGCCCACGGTCGTGCTGGTCGGCCGCCCCAACGTCGGGAAATCGACGCTCTTCAATCGCATCACCAACACCCGTCGCGCCATCGTCACCCCCGTCGCCGGGACGACACGGGACGTGAACTCGCTGCCCGCCGAGTGGCAGGGGACCCCGTTCAGGCTCGTGGACACGGGCGGGATGTTCGGGGCGAGCGAGGACCCGTTGCACGACCTCGTCGTACAGCACGGACGCCGTGCGCTCCAGGAAGCCGATGTCCTTGTTTTCGTGGTGGATGGCCGCGAAGGCCTGGTGCCGGGCGACGAAGAGATCTCGACAGCGCTCCGCGGCACGTCGGTACCGGTCGTGGTGGCCGTGAACAAGACCGACGACCGGCGCGCGAAGGACCGCGCGCTCGAGTTCTACCAGTTGGGATTCGACGCGGTCATCGAGGTCGCGGCCGAACACGGAGATGGAGTCGGCGATCTTCTCGACGAAATCACCGCCCGGATCCCGGCACACCCCGATGGCGAACCCGCGGAGCAGGAGCAGGAAACCGCGGTGGCGATCGTCGGCAGGCCGAATGTGGGTAAGTCATCCCTGCTCAACAAGTTGTTGCGGGAGGAGCGCTCCATCGTCAGCGAGATGCCCGGGACGACGAGGGACAGCGTGGATGCCGTGCTCAAGTGGCACAAGCGGATGTTCAGGATTGTGGATACGGCCGGGATCCGGCGGCCGGGCAGAGTGGCGCGCTCGGGGCAGGTCGAGGCCGTGTCAGTGATCGTCGCGCGCCGGGCCATCGAGAAGGCCGACGTCGCGGTTCTGGTGGTCGATTCAGTCGAGGGTGCAACGGATCAGGACGCCGCCATTGCCGGCGAAGCGGACAAGGCCGGCTGCGGCATCGTGATCGCGGCCAACAAGTGGGATCTCATGAAAGGCAGGGGAACCGAGTTCTCGAAGGAATTCGACGACAAACTGCGGCAAGGGTTGAAGTTCCTCGAGTATGCGCCGGTGCTGCACATCTCGGCGGCGACCGGGGAACGGACCGGCAAGGTGCTGGAGACCATCGACAAGATCGCTGAAGCACGGACGCGCCGCATTCCGACATCGGAGCTGAACCGCTTTGTCGCCGCGGTGACCGCCGTCCATCCGCCCGCCAGCCCCGGACGCCGCGAGGTCAGGATCCTTTACGCCGCACAGACCGCCGTCGCGCCGCCAACGTTCGTGTTCTTCACCAACGTCGCCACCGAGTTTCACTTCTCCTATCAGCGCTTCCTGGTGAATCGGTTGAGGGAATCCTTCGGGTTGCTTGGAACGCCGATTCGGATTCACGTGAGGCGGCGGGAGCGCTAGTCCAGAAACCTCTTTCCCAACAACGGCTCCCCGCCGCGCGACGCGTAGAAACCGTAGACCGCGAGCGCCGACACGATCAGCAGGAGCGTGGTCGACGCCGGGAAGAACCACAGTGATGGATCCAGCGTGATCACGCCGATCTGCAGCAGGAAGTTCACGGCGAAGAACGTCATCGTCGTGAGCAGCCCGAAGCGCAGCATCACGTAGACGATCGACCCCAGGACCAGTAACGAGGTCAGAATCCCGAGCCAGATCGGCGGCGACCAGTCGCTGCTTGCGAGCCCGGTCAGCATCAGGAACCCCACCATGACCGCCGCCGTGATCCAGACCCTCCGCACCAGCAGGTTGATGGCCACCAGCCCGAAGATGATCCAGAGCGAGTTGAAGGCGGCGTTGAACGCGCCCCGTGCAACGATCGCCATCAGGGGCCGTGTCCCGGAGAGCATCTCGAGGTTCGAACCGAGCGGCGGGAGGGCCGGGTACCCGAGCAGGGGACGGATGTGGTAGTCGACGCGGTTGGCAAGAACCACTGAAACTGCGACGAACACGCCGATGAGGACGTCCCGCCCCACCTGCGGGTCGAGAAACCTTCCCGCCAGGAGCCGGCTCCACGAGATGACGGTGGTCGGCCAGAACTTGCGGACGTAGGGTTCGAGAGCGAGATAGAGGACCCACAACGCGGCCGCGCAGAACAGCGCGAATCCCAGCGCCGTGAACAACCGATCGAGCTCGACGTCCGGATCAGGGAAGTGAACCGCACCCACGATCCAGTAGCAGAACATCGAGACGAAGATGGTGGCCGAAATCCTCAGCGCGCCCCGCCGATCCCCTCGGCCCTTGCGCAGGTTGTGGCGGGCCACGCCTCCCGCCACGGCGAGAACGAACGGGATCATCACGGCCACCACACCCCGGCTCAGGCGCTGTGCTCGTGAACGCGGCGGCTCGCGCATCTGGCTCGGCTGCGTCCAGGGATTGATCGTCTGGAAAGAGACGATGCGTCCGCGGTAAGCGGCGGCCTCCACGCGAAGCTTCTGCTCGGGCCAGCCGGGCATCGGGCCGTCCCAAGCCGCACGCTGATCGGCGTAGCTGCGCGGCGTCCAGAGCGGTGTCGCGGGCTGAAAGTCAGATTGATTGAGGCCGGCCAGCTCGAAAAGGTTGGCCCAGCTCGGTGCCGGAGATGCGGGCGCGGCCGCTCCGGGCGACTCCTCGAGTTGCGGCGGCACAGCGTGGAACTCGACGAGGCGCCCGTCGCTGTCGAGGACGATCGTCCGCATGTTTGTAACCGTGAACGGCGGATCGGTCGTCGACACGACGTCGTTGGTTCCGGTCGGCACCATCTGCCGCGGACTGCTGCGATACCAGAAGAGGAGAGCAGCCGGCCGTCCAGTCCGGAGCCGCTCGCGGACTGCCGCCCCTTCACCTTTCTCGAGCGCATATCTGAGGTAATCGCCGGCCGACTGGAATCCGCTCGCAGAGTCGGCCGGCGGGTCGGTGTACCCGAGCGTCCGCGCGACATCCCGCGCGCGATCCTCGAGAACGTCGGGGGATTTCTCGAGCGGCAGCCGGCTCGTGATCAGTGCCGACTCCGACAGCGCCGCGTACGCTGCAAGAAACAGCAGTGTGATCACAAGGCCAAGAATTGCGGTGCGTGGCGCCAGCGCGCTGGTTTCGCCCGCCGCGGCCACCATCTCCGGCGACGGCGTTTCGCCGGCCGCGAGCGCCGCGGCCAGCGGATCGCCGCCGGGCAGCGCTGCCGATACCGCCAGCGCCGACGCCGGCCGGACCTGGGGATCGTGCTCGAGACAGCGGAAGATCGCCCGATCGATTGCAGGATCCAGGTCGCGGACGATCGCTGACGGCGGGACGATGCCGGCTTCGCGCTTGCGCAGCAGTTCGGAGACGTTCTTCGCTTCGATGGCGCGCTGACCGGTGAGCAGCTCGTAGAGCACCAGGCCGAGGGCGTAGATGTCACTCCGGGCGGTGACCTCCGAGCCCGCCAGCTGCTCCGGTGCCATGTAGGCCGGCGTGCCGGCCCTGAGCGATTCACCGGCAACTCCGGCCAGGCCGAAATCGGTGATGCGCACCCGGCCGGTCCCGTCGATCATCACGTTCGCGGGCTTCAAATCCCGGTGGATCACCCCGCGTTCGTGTGCGGCGCCCAGGCCGGCGCAGATCTCTCGCGCCAGTTCGAGCGAGCGCTCGATCGAGAAGCGCCCGATGCGCCGCAGCAGCGACCCCAGTTCCTCGCCGTCCACGTACTCCATGGAAAGGAAGGTGTGGCCGTCCACCTCGTCGATGTCGTAGACGCGGCAGACGTTGGGATGCGAGACCTGCCGCGCCATCCGGACTTCGTTGTGAAGCTGCATCAGGCGGGACGGGTCGCGGTCGAGTTCCGCCGGAAGGAACTTCAACGCCACCGGCTGGGCGAGCTTGAGGTCGTCAGCGCGATAGACCTCGCCCATGCCGCCGCGGCCGAGACGGCCGACGATGCGGTAGCGGCCACCGAGGAGCGTCCCAGGGGGAAAGCGCCCGTGATCGATGGCTTCGGACGTCGACAGCCATCCCGAAGACGACGAGACATGGCTCGGGGGTTTTCCACTCGACGGGTCAGAGGAGGAGAGCCGCGTTTCTGCCTCGGCGATCCGCGTTTCGTCGTCTCGGGGAGTCACTCGTTTCTCCTGGGGTCAGATCTCGAATTTCGAGTCGCGCCTGGGCACTGGGGTCAGATCTCGAATTTCCAGCCCCACGAATGGAAATTCGAGATCTGACCCCGCCGGATTCTACATCCCGGTCCCGGAGCCCGCGGTTGGTCCCGCCCGGATCCGGTTTGCTGTAGCCTATGCCCGTGCTCTCGGCAGAAAAACTGCTGTCGCTGGTCAATGCGCTCGGTGGCGTCGTCTGGGAGGCCGAGCCCGAAACCTTGAAGTTCCTGTTCGTGAGCGAGCAGGCCGAGCGGATTCTTGGATACCCGGCCCGAATCTGGCTAGAGGAGCCCGACTTCTGGGTCCGCCATACCCATCCTGACGACGTCGAGCGCTGTGCGTCGCTCTATCGGGTCGCGGCCGATCGCGGCGAGGATCACGAGCTCGAGTACCGCATGATTGCCGCCGACGGCCGCGTCGTCTGGCTGCGGGACATCGTGAGCGTGAGAAAATCGGAGGACGGCAGCACGCGGCTCGTTGGGCTCGCCGTGGACATCACCAGCCAGAAGCGGGAGGAGGTCTCGCAGCAGGAACTGGCCGAGGCGACCCGCATGGACGCCGTCGGACGCCTGGCTGGAGGCGTCGCGCACGACTTCAACAACCTGCTCACCGTGATTGCAGGGTACGCCGAGCTCGTCGCCGGCACGCTCGACGCCGCCGACCTCCGCGCGGAAGACCTTGGTGAGATCAAGCGGGCCGCGCATCGGGCGAGCCTGCTCACGCGGCAGCTGCTGGCATTCAGCCGCAAGCAGGTGCTCCGGCCTGAAGTGCTCGACATGAACGGGATCGTCCGGGACGTCGGGACTCTCATCCGCAGGCTGATTGGCGATGGCATCGAGCTGGTCATCGAGCTGGCCGGCTCGCCGCTTCCGGTGTTCGGCGATCGATCGCAGCTCGAGCAGGTGCTGCTCAACCTTGCCGTGAACGCGCGCGACGCGATGCCCGTCGGCGGCCGGCTGATCATCCGGACCGCGGGCAACGCCTCGACCGTCTTCGTCATCGTCACCGACAACGGCACCGGTATTCCGGCTGAACTCGTGAATCGGATCTTCGAGCCGTTCTTCACCACCAAGGAAGTAGGGAAGGGGGCCGGCCTCGGGCTGTCAACCGCCTACGGCATCATCAAACAGTCGCGCGGCGAGATCCAGGTCCAGAGCGCGCCGGGAAAGGGCGCCGTCTTCACGATTTCGCTGCCGGTCGCGCGAAAGCCTGGTGAGGCGCCGGCGCCGGCGAATGCGGACATGCCGGGCGGCAGCGAGACGATCCTGGTCGTCGAAGACGACGATCACACGCGGGAACTGGTCGAGCAGGTGCTGCTGCGGCTTGGGTACGACGTCCTGATTGCGGCAAACGGAAACGGCGCCGTCGACATCTGCCGCCGTCATCAGCGGACGATCTCGCTGCTCATCACTGACGTCGTCATGGATCACGAGTCCGGGCCGCAGGTGTACGCCCGGGTCGCCGCGCTGATGCCTGAGGTCGCGGTGCTCTTTCTGTCCGGATACACGGGGCAGAGCGTCCTGGCGAAAGGGACGCGGCAGGAAGGCGTCGCGTATCTGAAGAAGCCGTTCACGGCGAAGGCGCTCGCCTTGCGGGTCCGCGAGGTGCTCGACGACCATCTGCGTGAGGCCCGCACCGGCTGATCGGTTTTGTCTGCTATACTTTGCGGGCGCTCTGATGCCCACAGTGGACCCGGTGGAGATTCCCAACCGCTCGCTGTTCCGGCAGCCCGAGGTCTGCGAGATCGCCAAGGTCCAGCCGTACGTCCTCCGGTCGTGGGAGGCGGAGTTCCCGGATCTCGGTGTCGCCAAGACCGCGGGAGGACCGCGCGTGTATCGCCGCGTGGACGTCGAGCGGGTGCTTCGGCTGAAGCACCTCCTCTACGTCGAAGGGCTGACACTCGCGGGCGCGCGGCGGAAGCTGAGCGAGGAACATCCGGACGCGACGGCCGACAGCGCCGCGCTGAACGAAGTCGCAGAACTGCTTGGCGCTGACGCGCGCGATCGGATCCTTCACGTGAAGCGCGGGCTGCGGGAGTTGTCGGTGATGCTGGCGAAGGAGCCGGCGTCAGCGCCACCCGCGGAGCCGGAAGGGTTCGAGCTGAAAGTCGGGCCCGCGCGGAAGGCGAAGCGCAAGAAGCCGTAGCACACGGCAAGAACTGACGTAGGGCAGGGCCTTCAGGCCCTGCCGTCCGAAACGGGATGTAGCGCAGCCTGGTAGCGCACCTGACTGGGGGTCAGGGGGTCGTGGGTTCGAATCCCGCCATCCCGACCAATGTTTACAGGAGAAGGGCCCGAGCTCACCACTCGGGCCTTTCGCACATAGGCACACCGTAGGCACGGTCGGCGACGCCCACGCTATCGTGCGATCTGATCAATCGGAGGAAACATCGAACTGTCGCCGACGGGACGTCGTTCTCTCTACCTACTGAGAAGTACGTCCAACGTTCGTCGGCGCATTGATATCTCCTGAAAGAAAAAGAGCGTTCGCAACAACCGGCTACCTACTGCGGCCCCGACTCCTCGAGCTTCCGCTGGATGCGATCCGCGATCCAGTGAGCGTCCCACCACTCGGCCGGGTTGACCATCCGGCCGCCGACGAGCATCGTGAAGTGGAGATGATCGCCGGCGGCGAGTCCCGTCATGCCGCTCCGGCCGAGCGTCTGTCCGCGCGAAACGGTGTCGCCGACCTTGACGTCGAACGATGACAGATGTCCATACAGGGACTGCACGCCCATGCCGTGATCGAGGATGACGCAGTTGCCGTAGATGCCGAGCCAGCTCGCGTTCAGCACTGTCCCGGCGTTCGCGGCGACGACGGGTACGCCGCCGGTCACGGCGAGATCGAATCCGAAGTGCGTCTGCTGGTCGACTTCCTTGCCCTTGTAGAAATAGGTGCGGCGATCGGCGAAGCTCGTTTCGACCTGTGAATTGGCAAGCTGAACGAACGGGCCCTGCCACAGCTTGTTCGGCGCGGTCTTGGCGGCGAACGCGGAGATCTGATCGGCGCTGAACCTGCGCAGTTCGCTGTTCACCTTCACTAACGCCGTGAGCATCTCGGGACTGCCTGGTGCGGGCGCCGACATCCTGAGCTCCGGCGAATGCTCGATGATGTCCGGGACGACGCGGTCGATGAACTCGTCGTCGAGCTCGATGCGGCTCTTCGTGAACGCCTTCGGCAGGACGTTGTCAACGAAGGTGGTCCTTGCCTCCGTACCTGCCTCGTCGCGCGCGAATGCGACGATCGGCTTCCGCAGATCCTGATCGTAGAGGAGAGCGAAGAACGCGACGAAAAGGTCCGACGGCGCACCGTCCACGCCCGCGCCTGCCGCGGGAAATCCTCGAAACTCGCCGTTGCCGACCCGCACGCCTGAGAGGACGTCCGGTGGCCGTGCGGTATAGACGACCATCTCCGATCCGCCGAGAGTCACGGAGTGCTTCGTCGAGATGACGGCGATACGCGGCGGCTCGAGCCGCACCTGCAGGTCTTTCGAGACCGTGCTCGTCAGCTGGCGCAGGTTGAGAAACGACGGCCGGGTGGCGCTGACGACGATTCGCGCCGGTCCGGATTTCAGCCCAGGCACACTCTGTGGATCGAACGAGCCCGTGACGCGCAGTTGGTTCGCGCCGCCGGGCGAGATGGTCGCCTGTCGGGTATCGTTCAGTGCGAACAGCGGGACTGACTTGCCGTCCTGCTCGAGCACGACCGCGAGCGTCGTGAACCTGGCATTCGGCGCTTCAGCGGTGACGTCGAGCATACCGGTCTGTCCGATGGCACGGGGGGGCTGGTTGATGTTCAACAGGGGCGGCGCGCCGCGACCTGCGATGAGGTAACAGACTCCAGCCGCGAGCGCGAAGAGCAGGAGAACCCCAGCCAGCCAGCGGAACATGGGCCCCCATCATACAAGGTTGTTAGACGGAGAATTGAGGCGGTGCTGGCGCCGTTGTTCGCATTCATCGCGCCTGTGAGCGCGTTGGTGGCGCCAGACCGAACGTCACCATCACGACGCCGGGCTTGCCAGTCGTACGGCGCTAGCCCTCAGCGTTGTATGCCGCGCCGGTCTCGCTCCGGCAGCTCACGTACTCGAACTTGTCGCGCTACAGCGCGGGAACGATCACGACGCGCCGGCGTCCGCTGTGGCGCACCGTGCGATGAACGAGCGTCGCCGGGCGGATCCACAGCGACACGTTCTGCAGGAGCACCATCACACATATATCGACGAGCGCATCCAGCCCAATGGCGCGCTCGGATGAACCGTTACACGCCAAAGGCCGACGCTCAGCGACCCTTCGTGCAGGCTTCAAAAAAAAACTGAAAAGAATTTGACCCAAACGACCCTCTATAGAGTAGGGTAGGCCGTACCTCTACAGACCTTACGTCAGTTAAACGGCCTTGTCGGTGACACGTGTCGCTACCGGCATGGCGAGAGTGCCTCTTTTGGGACTCTTTAGGACTCTGCGACGGACTACTTGTCAGTAGTGGGCTTTGCCGTGGGATCAGACGCAGTAGGTCATTTTCTTTCAGGAGCAGACAGGTCGCTCTAATCCACTCGACTTACTCGCCTAATGGCGCCGGCGGTCACGGCCCGTCGGCACGAAAGGAGTGCGACTCAGAAGCAAGGGGTTGTGAACAGCGACTAATCGTTTCGCCATATGAACGGAGGGTTTCAGGATGGCAAGAAAAGTCATCGGCCGAATCGGCAGTTGGCCAAGACGGTGGCGCGTTCTGTTTTCACTGGTCATCGCCGCGGGGCTGGGCGTTGTGCTCATGCAAACCGTGGAGGCGGTGCACGACCTCGATTTCGAGCTGGACGGCAACATCATCAACGACGGGGCCGTCTCCGTCGGGTCGTTCGACTGGACCGACTTCTTCGATGCGAACGGGAACTCAGTGCCTGTCCTTCCGGACCCCGCTCGTCCGGGCTTCACGGCCTCAGGTTTCCACAGGGACTTCCTGCAAAACGCGAACGGTAGCTTCAACACCAACGACGACACCACATTCGCGACCGGCAGCAAAGACATTCTGCCGATCAGTGGTTGGCAGTGCAACCACGACTCGAACGTGAACAGCAAGATCGACATCGCCAACGCGTACGCCGTTGCGTACACAGCTCCGAACGGCGACCAGGTCATCTACTTCGGCATGGAGCGGAACGCCAACACCGGTGACGCGAACGTGGGCTTCTGGTTCCTGCAGGACGACGTGAACTGCTCGTCGCCTGGCGGCGCAGTGAACTTCACGGGGAACCACCGCGACGGCGACCTTCTGATCGTCTCCGCGTTCACGAACGGCGGAGATGTCAGCAATGTCACCGTCTACCGCTGGACCATCGACGCGACGCACCCGTTCCCCGGGTTTCTGGACCCTACACCTGTCGCGTCCGGCGGCGACTGCCGCGGCACGGCCACGCAACCTCCCCCTGGCCCTGGCGACTCCTCCTGCGGCGCCGCCAATAGGGCCGAGATCGTTGCTACTCCGTGGAACACGGCATCGAAGACGACGGGCATCGGCAGCCGCGTCCCGACCTCACAGTTCTTCGAGGCCGGGCTGAACCTGACACAGGCGGGCCTCGGCGGGCATTGCTTCAACACCTTCATCGGCGACACCCGCTCCTCGCAGTCGCTGACCGCAACTCTGTTCGACTTCGCCAGGGGCAGACTCGGTGAGTGCACCTCGACGGTTGTGACGACGCCGTCGATCACCTCACCGACATCGATCGGGGCCGCCGCGACGCTGCTCGTCACCGACAGCGCGACGGTAACGGTGACCGGATCCACGTCCTTCACCGGCTCGGTCGAGTTCCACCTGTGCGGACCATTTGCGGCAGATGCCACGACCCGCTGCGACACCGGTGGTGTCCCAGCCGGCACGAAGCCTTTGACGGCGAACGGTACCGTTCTCTCCGATACGATGACGATCACTGAGGCGGGCCGCTACTGCTGGCGGGCTGACTTCTCGGCCTCCGACCCGCCGGGCATCCCCCCGTCGTCGGACAGCAGGGAGAGCGAGTGCTTCCTGATCACACCGTTGACTGCGTCGCTGGTGACCACGGCGGGTGCCGGACCGGTCAACTTCGGGCAACCAGTGACAGACACGGCGGTACTCACCGGTACGGCCAACCAAGAAGGCTCGGGCGGGCCCGCCGGCAGCACAGACGGGTCGATCAACCCGACGGTGCCGGGTGGTCCGGCGGGAGGGACGATCACCTTCACGCTCGTCAAGAATGACTGCACGACGCTCGCAACCGGAACCGGCTTGAACCCGCAGACCGTAGGGCCAGTCATCGGTGACGGCTCATACGGGCCGGTCAGCTTCATCCCGGATGCCCCGGGCATCTACCACTGGAAGGCTACGTATACCGGCGATCCTCCGAATACGGTGGGTACCTTCCACAACCTGACCTGCACGGACCCGTCCGAGAGCGTTGTCGTCCGGCAGATCCCGACCGAGATCAAGACGAAGCAGAGCTGGATCCCGAACGACACCGCCACGATCACGTCCACCATCGGCAATCTTGCGGCCGGCGGAAGCGTGGCGTTCAGCCTCTACGCCAACCCCACCTGCACAGGCGGCGCGTTGTTCTCGCAGACGGTGTCGGTCCCGGGCGGCGCCCCGTCGGCGGAGGTAAGCACGACGAACACTGGTGCGGGGCTCACGATTTCAACCGGCTACACCGACCCGGCGAATTCGGTGAAGGGGAAGTACTCATGGAAGATCGTCTACACGCCCGCCGCAGCTGACACAGCCCACACGGGCAAACAGAGCGCGTGCGACGCCGAAAACTTCACGATCACCTACACGAACGACCCAGGCCCGGGCACGGGCTTGCCGTAAGGCGCTCTCGCAGGAGCAAGGAACGAGAGAGGCCGCGCTTCGGCGCGGCCTCTCTCGTCGCGACGCCCGGGATTGGCAGCAGCTACGAAACAGCAAAATCGGCCGGCCTCAAGGCCGGCCGATACACGGATATGAAACGCGCTCGAAGGTTAGTTAGTCGTGAAGGACGTCGAAGCGAGCACCGTGATGCTGCCGTTTTTCGAGTAGGAGTCCCAGTTCTCGAGGGTTGCCGTGCAGTCGGCAGCTCCGCTCCTCCAGAGCGACGTCGGTCCGAGCGTGAACTCCCGATCCAGGGATGTGGCGAATATCCCGTTGGAGTCCTGAAGGATCAAGGTGCCGTTCTGTTTGCACCTCAGCGTGACCCACGGTTTCATCGTGGCAGTCGTCTGGACAGCAAACGTCACCGTATCAGTAAAGCTGGGGACACCGTCGTGGTTGTTGTCGGTGACCATCACCCACGTGAGGCTGCCGCCACCAGTGGTACCGCCTCCACCTGGCTTGCCCCCGCCGCCCCCGCCACCCCTGGCACTGGTGATGGCCCCGTCCAACGCTGAAGGGGCCAGACTATTCGCGCTCGATCGCTCGGACGAGTTGGCGCAGCTCACGCTGCTCGCCGCCACCATCACGACTGACGCCAGGATTACCAATCGGTGCATCACTCTCCTCCTTCAAACGTCAACGCGGCCCTCCTCAAGGTGGACCACTCCGACACACATTCAAATCGATTCGACAGACCCGCCCCGCTGGGTCTGTTGATGCGCACACCGCATCGGCACGCCACGTGGTCTCCAGGATCGGCTCGCGGCGGTCATCACTGCCCTTCGCGCTCACGGTGAATCTGATCGAGCGCGGACACGAGCGCGGGCGGCTGTCGACGGTGCGCCGACACCGCTTCGAGCTGCTGCTGACTGCCGGAGGAGAATGCGTGCAACTGAGGCTAAGGCAAGCGTCGTTCCATTCAGTCGAACCGCCGGAAACCAAGTAAAACCGGCGATAGTTCACGAGCTCGGCTGCCCATGGCGCACCAACAACGCCATGGCCCTGACAATTGCGTTTCTCGGTTCACGAGGTGGTCAGGACGGCCGCCGCGCTCAAGCCGCGCTCCGCGTCAACAGTTGCGAGGAGGAGGATCCTTGAAGCGGGACCCGTTCGTTTGTCGGTCGAGAACAAGGACTGATCCATCGTGCCACACGAATCGATCATGTCAACCGGAAACCGCACATATCGTTGAGCCTCGCACAATTCTCAAAGCCCTTCTCACACTCAGCCACCAAAGACGGCGCGGCCATGACCATTGTTGAGCTTAAGTGGTTCGCCGATTCGGCGGGTTCGTGTCGATGTCGAATTCCCAATCGCTCGGCAGGCACTCTGAACGACCTCGCCTTGTTGTGACTCCTCCCGAATCCGTATCCGCATCACGCTGCCCTCAGAAACCTGGAGCTCACGACGGCGTTCGAGCGGGTCGACTCGACGCGATGTTCGGAGGTTGCTCGGGCAGATCCGTCGACCACGCATCACGCCGCCATTGAGGGAGATCTTTGTAAAGAAGATACCTGAACGTGTCGGCGACGAGAGGCAGCGGGTCGGGACGCATGGAGATGCTGTCACCGAAGCATGAACATCTTGAAGTCGCTCGGAAGCCGCCCCTCTCGGACGACCGCATTCTCGAACTGAATCAAGCGTTCCACATGTGACACGTGCGACACGTCCAACGCGTCGAAGTTGCCGGCGATGTCCTGAAACACGAGAAGATTGATCGTCCCGCCTCAATTCCATTCACCGATGACCTCGAAACGTGACCTCAATGCCGTCTCGATCTCGCCGGATCTCACTGCCTCCTATGGATCGGCCGCCCTCATCTCCTCGATGGTGGAGCCATGGATGGTCTTCGTCGCGGTCACGTCGTGCTGAGGCGATCGCCGGAATACCAGGCTGCCCACGAGAATCCGTCGGGCAGCCGCTGGCTGGTCGGACCGCATCGCCGCGAATACCGCGTCACTTTTTCTGCGGCGTCCCCATGAACCCGTCGATCGCCGCGCGCAGGTCCGACGGGCATTCCATGTACGCGAAGTGCCCGCACTCCTTCAGTGTGACCAGCCGGGCGTTCGGGATCGCGCGCGCGATATGGGTCGCGATCTCGATCGGAATGAAATCGTGGTCACCCCAGATGACCAGCGACGGCATTCTTAGCGCTGCGAGCTTCGGCATCAGGTCGTAGCCCGGGCGCTCCCAGGTGTCCTGCATCAGGCGATCTTCGACCGCCCGTGCCTTGACGATGCCGTCCTTTCCCTGGCTGATGAATCCCGCTTTCATCGCCGCCATCAACTTCTCGTAGTCTTCAGCGCGCTCGAGCGCCGGCTTGAAATGGATGCGGTACCGCGCCGCGACCGCTTCCGGATCGCCATCCTGGTAGGCGACGCTCTTCACGATGGCCACCTGGCGATCCATGTCTGGACCGAGCTTCTGCAGGTAGAACCGGCGGAGGATCGAGACGTCGGCAGCGGAGGCGGGCGCAGGATTCATCAGGATCAGATGGGAGACGCGATCCGGGTGGCGGAGTGCGTATTCCAGCGCGAGGACGGCGCCCCATGAGTGACCGAGGATCGCGGGCGATGCGAGCTGGAAGTGCTGCCGCACCTGGTCGAGATCGTCGACGTCGGACGCCATCGTGACGTCTGCGGCCCGCACGCCGTCGGCGGATTTTCCACGGCCGCGTTGATCGTAGTAGATCAGCCGAAAGCCGCCAGCCAGCCGATCCAGATCCGGAAGCAGATAGGCCTGATCGAAATCGGGGCCGCCATGCAGCACGATGAGGGGCGGTCCGCTGCCGATCTCCCTCGCGTAGAGCGAGGCGTTGCCGATTCGGATTCGACTCTCGCGGGACTGCATGCCCGATCCGCGCTGCATCGCCGTCAACGAAAAACAGGCCAGCAGCCCGCACACCGCCAAACACGTGGTCTTCATGGCCTCACCCTGCCGCGCTGCGGCAAAATGACCTTTCGTGCGCACGCATCCTTCCGGCTGAAGCCGGAAGCCACAAGGATTAATTTATCGATCCACCAGCCGCACGCGTGCCGTGACAGGGAAGTGGTCCGACGGATATCGGTTGTTGCGGCTGTAGCGCACGATCTCCGACGACATCACCTCTGTCCCGGGCTGGACGAGCACGTAATCGATCTTGTCCGGCCCGCCGGTGCCGAACTTGAACCCCGAGAACGTGCCGGCATCCTTCACGTCGGCGTGCAGCACGCGAAACGTATCGAGAAACGCCGGCGCGCCGCTGCCTCCCGGGACCGTCAGCGTCGCGAGGGCGGGATTGGCTTCGCCCACGTTGAAGTCGCCGGTCACGATCACCGGATCGGGAAACGCCCTCGTGTCGATCCGCCCGCGCAGCAGAACCGTGCTGCGTTCACGCGACGGCTGCGACTGATGATCGAGGTGCAGGTTGAAGTGGTAGAAGCCACGGCCGTCGCGATCGATCAAGCGGGCCCAGGTGCAGATCCGCGTGATCTGATTGCCCCAGGACTTCGACGCGATGACCGATGGCGTATCCGAAAACCAGAACGTGCCCGCTTCGGCGACGTGGAATCGATCCTTGCGGAACAGGATCGCGGAATACTCGCCCTTTTCGGCGCCATCATCCCTCCCGACGCCCACCACGGCATAGCCGGGAACGGCGGCGATGATCTCGTCGATCTGAAAGTCGAGCGCTTCCTGGAGACCCAGGAGATCAGGGTTCGCGCTCCGGACGACGTCGAACAGCATCTCGCGCCGGGCGGACCATTCGTTCTCGCCATCCTTCGCCGTGCCGTACCGGATGTTGAAGGTCATCACGGTCATCGGCTCACGAGGCGCGACCGGCGGAGCGGCCGCCGGTTGCGATTCCGGCTTCGTCGTCTGGGCGCCCGCGTGCTGCACCGGACCGAGCAGGAGGAGAGCGACCAAGGAAAGGAAGCGAGTCATTGGAAGTTGCACAAACGGATTCTAACCGCCACGCCGTCGACGCGGACCAGCTTGGGGCGTTGCACCGAATTGTGCTTCTCGTCATCCGGCTGCCACCTGCCGCGTGCATCGTAGTCAGCGTTAGTTGTTTACGCAGGGCACGACGATGGCAACGACACACACTCCCGAAATCGACCTCCCAAGAACTCCAACGGCGGCGCTGGTCACCAGGATCAAAGCCGAATACATGGAGCTGCCGGGGCTGCAGCTCACGCCGTGGCAGGCGCAGCGGCTCTGGGGACTCGATCAGATTCAGTGCAATGCGGTTCTCGAGGTACTCGTGGAGACGTCATTTCTCCGCAAGACAAAAAGCGGGGCTTACGCAATCGCTGATCGCTAGTCCTTAAGTCCAGGTTCCCGAGTCCCGGGTCAATCGTCCCGGGTCCCGGTCCCGAATCGGAAGTCCCTCAACCGGCAGTACCGGGGCTAGTGGGGGAGGCGAGCCGAACGCCGTGAGCGAGCCACGCGAACGGAGCGAGCCGGCGAAGCGGCTCGCGAGTGAGCGTGCAGGGGAGTCCGAGGGGCGAAGCCCCTCGGAATATAAAGTCCCGAATCGGGAGTCCCTCAACCGGGATCCCTGACCAGGGTCGCCGAGCCCGGAGCCATCCGGTGTCCCGCCGCATCTCGAGATAAGAGGTGCGGCGCTCGGGGACTCGTCAGGGATTCAGGTTGAGGGACCCCGGACCCGGGATCCTGGCCTGGCGCTGAGGGACTAGCGAAGCGAGAGTTGCCTTCAGCGCCGCGGCTTTCACCCACGGCCCGTGGTGGGCCGCAGCCTTTTCTCCGTGCGTCCATACCCCCTGGGAACCGCCGATCGGGCGGTATCGGGCCGGATTTTGGCCTGCGGCGAGTGGCAGTGCTGTTGCGTACTTCGGGGGAACCTGCTGTGAGGTTCTAACATGAAGCACGCACTACTTACGGTCGCAACCCTGGCGGCGATCTCCGTACCCGCGTTCGCGCAGGATCGTCTCACCGACCGCGACGTCAAATCGCTCGTATCCCGGATCGAGGATGCCCGCGACAAGTTCGACAACGCGCTCGACGGCGACCTCAAGAACAAGGTCCTGCGCGGGCCGAATGGCGAAGTGGACGTCAAGAACTTCCTCGACGATTTTCAGAAGAACATCGATCGGCTCGAGGAACGCATCAAGCCGGAGTACGCCGCGAGCGCCGAAGTCAGCACGCTGCTCAAGCAGGGGAACTCCATCGACACCTTCTTCCGCCAGCACAAACCCGGAACAAAAGGGGAGAGCGAGTGGAATCGGCTGGCCGGCGATCTGAAGACCCTGGCCACCGCCTATGGCGCGACATTTCCGCTGCCGGAGAACGCCACGGTCCGGCGGATCGGTGATGGCGAAGTTGCCCAGACCGCGGAGCTGCTGTCGAAGTCCGCGTCGCAGCTGAAGAAGTCGCTCGACGCGGACCTGAAGAAGAATCCAGCCGTCGACAAGGCGACACGCGACGAGATCCTCCAGGAAGCCGACGACTGGTCGAAGGAAGCGAAGGCGCTCCGCAGCCGGGTCAAGGACGGCAAACCGAGCTCGGGCGAAGCACAACAGCTCCTGTCGCGCGCGAGCCGGCTGCAATCGTTCATCAAGAACAACCAGGTCCCGGCCGCCGCCAGCGCGTGGTCCGGACTCAACGGCCAGGTGCAGGCGCTCGCGGACGCCTACAACAAGCCATGGGGAAGCTCGCAATAACCCGGTCCGCACGGACGTACCAGACCGCGGTGATCACGCCCCGAACCGCCCCGGCGCTCCTGCTGGCCATCGTGGCGATCTGCCAGATTGGGCTGGCAAAAACGGCGGACCTGACGCCGTGGAAGGGGGGCGGCTTCGGCATGTTCTCGACGCTCGATCACAACGCCTACCGCCGGCTCGAGGTCGTCGTGGAGGGAACCGAACGGTCCGAAGCCCTCGAGATCCCGCCATCGCTCGAGACCGATGCCGCGCGCGCGGCGGCATTCCCGGCGGAATGGATGCTGCGGTCCCTCGCCGAAGGCGTGACGGCACGCGAGAAGCGATACCGGCGCAGCGTCTCGCAGGTGACGATTACCGTCTGGCGTACTGACTTCGATCGCACGACACTCCGCGCCTCCGAGCGACCGCTCCGCGTCTTCACCTACACGGTGCCTCCGGAGTCGGCGCCCGTACACTGACGGAGGTCCGATGGGGACCGTCTGGTTCCGTCAAGGCACCAGCGTCGAGTTGCCACAGACGGCTCCGGCGAGCGATCAGCCGGCCGACCACGCACGGGCCACCACGTTTCGCTCCCTTTACCTGAGTCCCGCACCGGCCGCCTACCTCGACACCGCGCTCCGCCTCACGGCCATCGCTCTGCTGCTGCGGCCGATGGGCCCCTGGTTCGTGAGCCCCGTCATCCTTTCCGCGGGCGTGCTCGTCCTGATCTTTCCGCGTGCGCTCAGGAATCGGACGATATGGCGCGCGCTCGCGCTGCTCGTCGCGATCCGGATCGCCGACGACTGGCCGCTTGCCGACAACCACATCTACCTGCTGTGTTACTGGCTGCTCGCCGTTGCGCTCGCGCTCCGGACGCCCGATCCCCCGGGCTGCCTCGCGGTCTCGAGCCGCCTGCTGATCGGCCTCGCGTTCGCATTCGCGGTGCTCTGGAAGGTGGCGTTGTCGCCCGACTTCGTCGACGGACGATTCTTCCGCGTCACTCTTCTCACCGACCCGCGCTTCGGCGCGGCATCCCAGCTCCTTGGCGGACTCTCGAAATCGGAGCTCGATGCGAATCGGGAAGCGGTCGTCCCGCTGCCGCACGGGGCGGAGCTGGCCGATCCGCCGCAGGTGACCGAGCCACCGCGGCTTCGAGCCTTCGCAATGATGTCCACCTGGGGTATCGTGGCCCTCGAAGCAGCGGTCGCCGCAATGATGCTGGCCCCGGCGCGGCGGACGGGTATGTGGCGGCACGTCCTCCTGCTGGCGTTCTGCGGGATCACGTATGCGTTCGCGCCGGTGGCCGGATTTGGCTGGCTGCTGCTGGTGATGGGGCTGGCGCAGGTCGAGGAGCGGCAAGTCTGGATTGCACGGCTCTACGTCGTGACCTTCCTGGTCGTCCTCTTCTACGATCAGCTTCCGTGGACCGAGCTGGCCCTCGACTTCTTCCGAGGTGGATAGCGCGTGGCTGATGACCGGTCGGACCCTCCGGATCCCGACAGCGAGACCGTTCGAACCGACCGGCCACTAGATGCGCCACTGCCGCAAGCCTCCGGCCACGGGTCGATCCCTCGGGCGCTCGGCCGATATGTCATCGAACGTTCCCTCGGTACGGGGGGATACGGCCAGGTCTTCCTCGCCCAGGACCAGGAGCTCCGCCGTCCCGTCGCGGTCAAGGTCCTCAACGCCGGGGCACGCGCCACCGACACCGATGCCGAGCGCTTTCATGCCGAGGCACGACGGCTCGCGCAGCTGCGTCATCCCGGAATCGTCACCGTGCACGATGTCGGCGTGCAGGATGGCCTCATCTACGTCGTCTCGGACTATCTCGAGGGGCCCAACCTGCATCAGTGGGTGCGATCCGTGCGTCCGGAATGGCGCGAGACCGTGCGGGTCGTGACGGAGATCGCCGACGCGCTCGCGTACGCGCACGCGCGCGCCACGATCCACCGCGACGTGAAGCCGGAAAACGTGATCATGGCCGAGGGCCGCAGCCCGGTGCTGATCGACTTCGGCCTCGGCCTCGACGAGACGGTCAGCGGCGAGTTCGGCCTGATTTCTGGCACCTATCAGTACATGGCACCGGAGCAGGCCTCGGGGCGCGCGCATCGCATCGACGGACGCACCGACATTTATGGTCTCGGCGTGGTGCTCTACCAGTTGCTCTGCGGCCGGGTGCCGTTCCGGTCCTTCGATCGGCGCGAGCTGATCCGGCAGATCCAGCAGGACGAACCGCAGCCGCTGCGCCAGCTCCTGCCGACCATTCCGCCCGAACTCGATCGTGTCTGCCTGAAAGCCCTGTCGAAGCGCGTCCAGGATCGCCAGACGACCGCGTCGGATTTCGCCGACGATCTGCGGCGGCTGTTGCACGACTCGCGGCAATCGGGCTCGGCGCCGATTTCGGGCCCGTCCGGCAGACTCGATCAGGCCGCCCTCGATTCTGCTGCAGTGCTGGATGGGTCGAGTGAAACGGCGCCCCGGACATCGGCACCTGCCACGTCCTCCGGCCGCCGTGCCGCGGGCGCCGAGCGGCGCCAGGTCACGATGCTCGCCTGCGGTTCAGCGATCTTCGACGCCGCGGCATTCTTCGCGCTCGATGCCGAGGATCAGGCCAGAGTCCGCGCCACCTTCGATCACCTCTGCGACGATGTCGTCGAGAGCTTCGGCGGAACCGTCACGCAGCGTTCCTACCAGGGAGTCGTCGCCTGCTTCGGCTATCCGGTCGCACATGAGGACGCCGCCAGGCGGGCGGCCTCCGCGGCCCTGAAGCTGCTCGAGGAACTGAAGCCCGGATTGTGCCCGGAACTGGGTCACGGGGCCGACCTGACACCGTGGGCCGGTCTCCACACGGGGACGGCGATCGGCGAGGTGCGCCCGGCCGGCGTATCCGTCGCCGGCGATGCGCCGAACATCGCGGCCCGGTTCGAATCGATCGCCGAGCGCGGTGCGGTCCTCTGCACGGCGGCGGCTTGCGTGCTCATCCGTGACTACTTCAGGTGTGCAGACGCCGGCACACGCGAGATCCGCGGGCTCCTGCCCGCGACCGAGACCTATCGTGTCGTCGGTGCGCTCGAAGGCGTCAGCCGGCTGGAGCGGACGCAGCCGGATCGGCTGACGCCGCTCGTCGGCCGGGACAACGAGGTCAGCCTGCTGCTGAATCGCTGGGAGCGGGCGATTGAGGGGATGGGGCAGGTCGTTCAAATCATCGGTGAAGCAGGCCTGGGCAAATCGCGGCTGGTTTACACCCTGAAGCAGCACCTGCGGGCTCACGCCCCGGCAGCTGGCGCCCACGCCGCTCCGGCGGGCACGCATCCGGCCGCGTCGTCCGAGGAAACCGCCGCAGAGTGGGCGATGGTCGAATGGCGCTGCTCGCCGCAGCGCCAGAACAGCAGCCTCTACCCGGTCATCGACTTTTTCGAGCGGCTGGCCGACACCCTGAACATCAAGTCCCCGGAGGCCCGGTTCGATCGGCTGGTCAAACACCTCGAAGGGCTCGGGGTGGCGAACGAGGAAACGGTACCGTTGTTCACCTCGTTGCTGTCCTTGCCACTCGGTGCAGGCTACAAGCCGCTCATGCTCTCGCCGCCGCGCGAGAGAGAAGCCATGCTGGCCGCCATCCGTGACTGGCTGCGCGCATACGCGGCGAACAGGACGGTCCTGTTCATCGTCGAGGACCTGCAATGGAGCGACGCCTCGACGCTCGAATTCCTGAACCAGTTCGTGCTCGCGAGCCAGCGCGATGCCATCCTCACGCTGCTGACATTCCGCCCCGACTTCAAGGCGCCGTGGCCGGTCGGCGCCAATCAGACAACGCTCGCGCTGACGCCGTTGACACGCAAGGAAGTGACGGCGCTGCTCCAGGAGCGCATCGAGTCGAAGCTGCCACCCACGCTGGTCGATCAACTGTGCGATCGGACCGGCGGCGTCCCGCTGTTCGTCGAGGAGTTCGCGCAGCTGGTGAGAGAGTCGGGAGCACTCGAGCGGGTCGGCAACGACACGGGCCGGATCCGCGTGCTGTTCGCGCGAGAGATTCCCGCGACGCTGCAGGACCTGGTCATGGCCCGGCTCGACCGCGTGACCGAGAGCTCAGATCTTGCGCAGCTGGCCGCCACCATCGGCCGCGAGTTCAGTCACGAGCTGCTGGCCGCGGTGTCGGGAAAAGACGAAGCCACGCTCCAGGCCGAACTGGCGCGGCTCATCGACGCCGAGATCCTGTATCAGAAGGGACGCCAGCCGCGCTGCACTTACATCTTCAAGCATGCGCTGCTCGAAGACGCGGCATACAACTCGATGGTCAAGGCCACGCGGCAGAAGTATCACCGGCGGATTGGCGAAGTCCTCGAGGAACGCTTCCCGCAGGTCGCCGAGACCCAGCCCGAACTGCTGGCGTATCACTTCGCGGAAGCCGGCCTGACGGCGAGGAGCGTCGAGTTCTGGCTCAGGTCAGGGCTGCGCGCGCGCCGTCGATCCGCCGACCTCGAGACCATCGCCGATCTGACCCGGGGACTCGACCTCCTCGAAACGATGCCGGCCTCCGCGGATCGCGACCGGCTCGAATTGCAGTTCCTCGGCCCGCTGGTTACCGCCTACATCGCGGTCCGGGGCTATCCCTCGGACGAGATCGGGCCGGTGCTGGATCGATCGCGGGTCCTGTGTGAGCGTGTCGGCGATCGCAACCAGCTGTTCGTGCTCGCGTGGGGCACCTGGATCTGGCACGCCGTCCGCGGCGAGTTCCGCCTCGCCGTCGATCTCGCCGCCGAGACCATGCGTGTGGCCGAGACGCTCGAGGACCCGAGCGGCGTGGCCGAAGCGCTGTTTCCCGTCGGCGCGACGATGCTGTACCGCGGTGATTTCACCGGTGCTCGCGCCGCGTTCGAGCGCGCCCTGAACAGCTACGACGATCCGGAACGTGCGAGAACATGGTCCGCAGTGACCGGTCACGATGCGAGGATTACGTTCCGCTGCAATCTGGCCCTCGCGCTCTGGTACCTCGGATCTCCAGAGCAGGCGCTGGTTCGAATCAGGGAAGCGCGCGAGATTGCGGAGGAACTCGGCCAGCCGTTCCACATGGGCTATGTCCTCCATCACTCTGGATGGCTGAGTCACCACTGCCGGCTCGCGTCGGAGGCGAAGACCGCGGGAGAGGAGGAGATCGATATCGCCCTCGAACAGGGCTCCCGTTCATGGCACGCCACGGGCCGGATGTACAAGGCAGCGGGCATGCTGCTCGAAGGTCGCGTGGAAGGTGTCCCGCTGTTCCTCGATGGCCTGGAAGCCTATCGTGCAACGGGTCATCGGCTGGCGCTTCCGTATTACCTGAGCATCCTTGGCTCCGTGCACACCCGCATGGGGCGATTTCAGGAAGCGCTCGATACGCTCGACGAGGGTTTGAAGACCGTCGAAGCCAACGACGATCGGTTCCAGGAGGCGGAGCTGCACCGCCTGAAAGGAGAGACGCTGCTCGCGTCGTCCGCCGACAAGGCAAGTGAGGCCGAAGCCTGTTTCAGGCAGGCGCTGGCGATCGCCCGGCGGCAACAGAGCAAGGCCTGGGAACTGCGTGCGGCGACGAGCCTGGCGCGGCTGTGGCAGCGCCACGGCCGCGCCGGCGATGCTCGCACGCTGCTCGGATACGTCTTCTCGTCGTTCACCGAAGGGCATCAGCTCCCGGATCTGCAGGAAGCGAGCGCGCTGATCGCCACGCTCTGACCCGTTCTGACATAAGCTCCGCATATGAAGCTCCTGATGTCATCCGTCCTTGCGTTCACCTCGCTGACTCTCGGCTCCCTGCAGACGGCACAGAAACCGGTGGCGCTCTTCGACGGCCGCACCTTCACGGGCTGGGAGGGGGATACCAAATCGACGTGGCGCATCCAGGACGGCGCCATCGTCGGCGGTTCGCTCTCCACGCAGGTCCCGCGCAACGAGTTCCTCACGACGACGCGATCGTTTGGCGACTTCGTTCTGCGGGTGAAGTTCAAGTTTGTCGGAACCGAAGGGTTCATCAACGGCGGCGTGCAGATTCGCAGCCAGCGCGTGAAGGAGCCTGCCAACGAGATGTCCGGCTATCAGGCCGATCTGGGAGACAAGTACTGGGGCAGCCTCTACGACGAGTCACGCCGGAACAAGACACTGGTGGCGCCGCCACCGGAAGTGATCAAGGAGATTCTGAAACCGGGCGACTGGAACGACTACGAGATCCGCGCCGAGGGGCCGCGCATCCGTCTCTCGATCAACGGTCGCCAGACGGTCGACTATACGGAAGCCGACCCGAAGATTCCACGGGACGGATTGATTGGCCTGCAGGTCCACGGCGGCGGCAAGGTGGAGGCCTGGTACAAGGACATCACGATCGAAGTCGCTAATCGCTAGTCCCTTGTCCTCAGTCCCGAGTCCGGAATCCCGAGTCGTGGGTCCCGAGTCCGGGGGGCGACAGCCCACGATCCGAGGACTGAATGAGGACCAGGGACTCTGGACCAGCGATTAGCGACTAGCGATTGCTTGTGCGGTCGGCTAGCTCTCTGAACCAGCTCAGGACGACGTGCAGCTGGGGCGGCCCGGAAGGGGCTTCGAATCTCAGCATCAGGAAGCGGCCGTCGCGGGCGACGTCGTAGTTCCGATCGTCGCGATGTTCACGATCGTACTTGTCCACGAACAGCGGAATCGGCGTCTCGGCAGAGAAACCGGAGGAGGTGGTGAAGGGCACGGCCATCATGTGGGTCGGCCCGCGATAGTAGAGCTCCTTGCCGTTCGGCGACCAGACGGGCTGACTTCCGCCCTCAGGAGCGATCGGGAACTTGCCGCTGGGATCGGTGACCGACCGCACGAAGACAGAGCTCTGGCCAGTTTCGGTCGACGTGTACGCGACCCAGCGTCCATCGGGCGAGAACGCCGGGCTGCGCTCGTTGAAGCCGCCGACGATGAAGTCCTGCACCGTGGACGCACGACCGCTCGTCGACAGCATCCGGATGTCGCCGCCTCGCGCCGGATCGTAGTCGGTCCAGGCGAGCGCCGTGCCGTCGTGGATCCAGTCGCCGAGATGGGTGATGTAGGTGGTCGTCGCGATTTCGGTCGCCTGTGAGCCGCCGGCGGCGGGGACGGTGAAGATCGTTCGCGGCTTCCCCTGGCGCGCCCCGCTGATCGCGATCCGAGTACCGTCCGGACTCCAGACCGGCGTCTCGTCCTCGCCGGTCTCGAAGGTGAGCCTGGTCATGGTCCGCCGGACCAGGTCGTAGAGCCACACGTCTCGATCGGCCGCCACCTCGCCAATCGCGATCGCGACGCGCCGTCCGTCCGGTGAAATCCGCGGCTGCAGATACGGCCGGCGGTCCTCGCTGACCGCGTCTTCGGCGCCACTGCGAGTCACCCAGACCATCTGCCGCTGCGCGAACGTGGTGACGCGGGCACGATAGACGAGGGTGCCGCTCGATGACAGCGTGAACAGTGCCGCACCGGTCGTACTGTTCATCGACAGATCACCGACGATCGACATCGGGTTGCTCGCCAGCTTCAAGGTCTTCTCATCGAAGCGGGCACCGAAAATCGCGCTCTCCCGCGCGAACACGAGGTGGCCGGTGCTGGTGTAGTGGGGATAGGTGCCTTCGGTGAGGTCGACTCGCGTGCCGCTGCCAAGTGCCTGCGCCACGATTCGCGAGCCCGTGAAGTCGGGACCGCTGGCGGCGGCGAACAGCAGCGTTTTCCCGCCGGGGAGGATCTCGGGCCAGCGATGGCTGGTTTCGCCGTTCACCAGCGTGGTCACCTGCTGCGGCGTCCCGCCATTCGACGACACACGAAACAGGCCCGACACCGGTGACGGCGCAAACACGATGGCGTCGTCCGTTCCCCAGCTGGCGCCGACCGCTTCGACGGCATCGCAGATGGTGACCACGGGGTCACCACTCAGGCGCACTTTCTTGAGCTTTCCGGCCGCGAAGAAGCCGATCCAGCTGCCGTCGGGGGAAAAGAAGGCGCTGATCGCCCCGCGCGTGCCGGCGATCGGCGTCGCCTGCAGCGAATCGAGCGGCCGCAGGTAGAGCTGGCTGCCCTCGCGACTCTCGCCGACATACACGAGCTGTGCGCCGTCAGGTGAGATCGCGAGCCGGGAGCCAAGCGCTCCGCCGAAGCTCACGGCGTTGACCGTGTCCACGGGAATCGTGAAGCGCACCGCCGGGCCGTTCGCGGCGCGGAAGCGATCGCGAAGGATGAACGCGACGCCGGCGCCGGCAAGCGCGAGCACGGCCAGGGAGACGAGGATCCACCGCCGTGAGCGTACCTGCGACCGCGGCGTGATCTGCGTACGCGTGCGCGTGCGGCGAGGAAGCGGCACATCCGGCACCCCCCGGATCCATTTCAGCTCCGCGACCAGATCCGTCGCCGTCTGCCAGCGCTGGTCGGGATCCTTGGTCAGCAATCGATTGATGAGTCGATCGACCGGCGCCGCCTCGGGCCGAATCATCGAGACCAGGGGCGGATCGTCCCGCAGGATCGCTACCGCGAGCAGCGTGCCTTCGCCTTCGAACGCTTCCTGCCCGGTCACCATCTCGTACAGCAGCAGCCCGAGCGCAAACAGGTCCGTGCGCGCGTCGGCTTCGCGACCATCGAGCTGTTCGGGCGCCATGTAGCGCGGCGTGCCGAGCATGGCACCGGTCGCGGTGAGCCGGCTCTCTTCCAGCCGCCGTGCGAACTCCGCGTCGGGCTGCGGCACCGCGATCCCGAAGTCGAGCAGCTTGGCGCCCGATCGCGTGAGCATCACGTTGGCGGGCTTCAGATCGCGGTGCACGATACCGGCGCGGTGCGCGAAGTCGAGCGCTTCGGCCACCTCGATGGCGCGATCGAGCGCTTCGTCCAGCTCGAGCGGACCTCGCGACAGGCGCGTCTCGAGGGTCTCCCCGTCGAGGTGTTCCATCACGAGGTAATCGAAACCGTCGAACGTCCCGAAATCGTAGAGCGTGCAGATGTGCGGATGATTCAGGTTGGCGATGGCGCGCGCCTCGCGCCGCAGGCGTTCTTTCGCTTCAGGATGGCTGGCGCGCTCGACGGAAAGGATCTTGAGCGCAACGGTCCGCTGAAGCCGGGTGTCGCGCGCGAGATAGACGCGGCCCATGCCGCCGTGACCGAGAAGGGAGACGATTTCATAGGGACCGATGCAGCTGCCGACGTCCACGTCCATGGGGCTGACGGATTATCGCGTGTCGGGTGCGCGCAGGCGACCTCAGCTATATGGCGGAACGGCAGGCAGGCCTGAAGGCCTGCGCTACGGCTGAATACAACGGCGCATCATCGTTGCGCTATCTGCTTCCGCCTTGAGGCGGTATGCGATCCATGCCGAGCGGCCGTAGGGCAGGGCCTTTAGGCCCTGTCACACCTACGGAATCTGCCAAACCAGATACGCCGCCGCGAGCGTCCCGAGGATTGCGCCTCCGTAGCACCCGGCATTGATCGCCTCGTTCAGATGCTTGATCTGCAGGCCGTCATACAGCGTGTAGCGGAAACGATGGGCCCAGTGGAACAGCGACAACGAGCAGACGACGAAGATCGCCAGGCGCGCCAGTGGATGACCGAAGACCGACTGCACCCTGCCGAAGTCGGGCGGTGACAGCCATCCGAGCGGAAACGCCAGGCCGAACAGAAACAGAATGATCGGCGCGAACAGAGCCGACATGACGCCGCCGGCACTGAACAGCAGCCACAACAGCGGCTCGATCGGTCGTCGGATCTCCATCGTTACCACCGCAGCAGCAACAGCGCCACGACGACTGTCGTCGTGGTTGCCAGTGCCGCGTAGTTCGAAGCCGCAATCATCCACCCCGGCACGCGCGTCCCGGCGACGCGGACGACCATCGCCTGCGGCGCGAGGTTGAACCACGTCACGGCGTGCAGGCACACGAACGCGAAAGACCCGATGTTGAGCGCAAGCACGACCGGATGGCGCGTCCACTCGAGAAAGTCCTGATAACCGGCCGCGCCGCCGCTGAGCGCGCGCACGAGGAGCAGCAGGAGCGCGACGAACCACCCGACCGCCACGCTGCTGACCTCGCGCAGGATGAACAGGAAATAGGATCGGCGCTCGAGCCACCAGTAGGTCGAGACGCGCTGCCGGTGCCAGCGCGGATGATAGGGCGTGTAGGCGGCGTTCCGGTTCATTGTGCGGCTCTCGGAAGGACGACGCCCTTGACCCAATCGAGCGCCGACTGCAGCTTGTAGCGCTGAATTGCGGCTGCCGGGTCGACGTGTTTCGGGCAGACCTTCGTGCACTCGCCGACGAAGGTGCAGCCCCAGATGCCATCGTGTTCTGAGAGGATGCGCATCCGCTCTGTGGCGCCCTCGTCGCGGCTGTCGAGGTTGTAGCGCTGTGCGATGGCAATGGCCGCCGGCCCGATGAAATGCGGATCGAGGCCGTAGATGGGACAGGCCGAATAACACAGCATGCAGTTGATGCACATGCTGAACGACTTGTAGTCGTCGAGCTCGTCCGGCGTCTGCCGGTACTCGCCCTCCGACAGGGGCTTCTCGACCTGACGGACAATCCAGGGTTTCACCCGCGTCAGCTTGCTCATGAAGTCGCCGAGCTCGACGACCAGATCCCGGATGACCGGGAAATTGCGGAGCGGCTCGACGCGCACCGGCCCGGGGGCGTAGTCGGCGAGGAAGGTGGCGCACGTGAGCTTCGGCTCACCGTTGACCAGCATGCCGCAGCTGCCGCAGATGCCCATCCGGCACGACCATCGGTACGAGAGCGTGCCGTCGACCTGGTCCTTCACGTGATTGAGCCCGTCGAGGACGACCCAATCGCTCGGACAGGGCACCTCGTAGTCCTCGAACCTGCTCTCGGACTCCTCCTCAGGACGGTACCGTGCGACGCGAAGCGTGATGTGAGCGCTCATCTTTCATTCCCTGGTCTGCCAGTCCCTGAGGTGCGGAGGCCTCGCCATAGACCCGCTCCGCCGGCGGCCAGCGGGTCACCGTCACCGGAAGATACCGAACCCGGCACTCTCCGTCGGGCAGACGCTCGGCCAGCGAGTGCGCGAGGAACCGGTCGTCGTCTCGATGCGGAAAATCCGTGCGCTGATGCGCGCCGCGTGACTCCTGCCGCTGCAGGGCCGATGCGACGATCGCCTGGGCGATGTCGAGCATGAACGAGAGCTCCAGCGCCGCAATCCGTTCGGTGTTGAACGTCCGGCTCTGATCCTCGACACGAAGGTCGAGGGCCCGGGTCTGCAGACCTCGCAACGCGTCGATGCCGCGGCCGAGCGACGCACCGGTGCGATAAATGCCCGCGCTGGTCTCCATCGCGGCCTGCATTTCCTGCCGCAGGTCCGCGATCCGCTCGCGTCCGCCGGGCTGCACGCGCTCGGTCTCGAGCCGGCGCTGTTCGTCTTTGAGCTGCGCCGCAGCGTGCCGGCCGGGTTCGGGTGCCGTCGCGGCGTATTCAACAGCAGCGCGGCCGGCGCGCGCCCCGAACACGAGCAGCTCCGGCAGCGAATTCGATCCAAGCCGGTTCGCACCGTTGATGCTCACGCAGGCCACCTCGCCGGCGGCATACAGGCCGGCGAGCGGCGTCGCGCCATCGATGTCGGTGTGCACGCCGCCCATCATGTAATGCACGACCGGCCGCACCGGGATCAGCTGCGTGACCGGGTCGATGTTCTGATATTTCAGGCACAGCTCACGGACGAACGGCAGCTGGCGGTTGATCAGGGCGGCGCCGAGATGGCGCAGATCGAGATGGACGACGGGCCCATACTCCGTGTCGGTCGTCCGTCCCTTCTCCAGTTCCTTGACGAAGGCCTGTGACAGTCGATCCCGCGGCCCCAGCTCCATCGTCCGCAGCACCGGCTTCGGCTGCGGCTTGCCGAGCGCGTAGTCCTGGAGATAGCGATACCCGTCCTTGTTGATCAGATATCCGCCTTCGGCGCGCGCGGCTTCCGTGATCAGGATGCCGGTGAACGGGAGCCCGGTCGGATGATATTGAACGAACTCCATGTCCTTGAGCGGCGCACCCGCACGATAGGCGAGCGCCATCCCGTCGCCGGTCTTGATCGCGGCATTGGTCGTGAAAGGAAAGACCTTGCCGCACCCGCCAGTGCACAGGATCACCGCCCGCGCCGGAATGACTTCGATCCGGCCCGTGGCGATCTCGATCGCGATCACGCCGTGCACGCGCCCGTCGTCCACGAGCAGCTTCGTGACGAACCATTCGTCGTAGCGAACCACGCTGGAGTATTTGAGGGAGGTCTGGAAGAGCGTGTGAAGCATGTGGAAGCCGGTCTTGTCAGCGGCAAACCACGTCCGCATCTTCTTCATGCCGCCGAAGGGCCGGACCGCGATCCGGCCATCGGGCTCACGGCTCCAGGGGCAGCCCCAATGCTCCAGCCGGAGCAACTCCTGCGGCGCCTCGCGAACGAACGCCTCGACGGCGTCCTGATCCGCGAGCCAGTCACCGCCGGAGATGGTGTCGTAGCAATGTTCGTCGTGGCTGTCGTCGGACGCGATCACGCCGGCGGCGCCGCCCTCGGCCGAGACGGTGTGGCTCCGCATCGGATAGACCTTCGACACGACCGCGACGCGCAGCGCGGGCGCCGCTTCAGCGATGGCGATCGCGGCGCGCAGCCCGGCGCCGCCACCGCCGACGAGGACGATGTCGAATGACGTGGTCACAGCCACATGCTTTCACCGGGGGACTTCGTCCCCCGGACCCCCTTACACGCTTCGCTCGCGGGGCCCCAATGCCCCGCTCCGCTCGCGTGGCTCGCTCGCGCAGCTCGCTCGCTGAGCGCGATTGATTCACACGTTGCCGGACCTCCGCCGTCCCGATCACTCCGCCATCAGGAGCTCCTCGGTCAGCACCGTGCCGTTGTGGTGGACGATCCGGCAGGCAACGCTGCCGTCGTGGTACTGGTGCCGGGTGCACACGCACCCGCACGCGTAGTCGATCTCCTGAGTGAGCAGGGCTTCTTCGTCGCGGTCTTCGTAATCGTCGGCATCGACGATCCGGCCGCAGGGGGCCTGCTGCCCGGTCAGGTGGTGGCGAGTGAGAGCCATGCTTCAGCCTCCAGACAACTTGCACGGGCCGAAAAAGGATTCACGCGGCCGTCTCTATAGCGGGGGGATAGTAGCACGGTCGCGTCATCAGTCGCGGGTTCGCGGGCTCGCGGGCTCGGGCGTTCGCAGTCCGGGTAGCTAGAGGCGACCTGCCCCTCGATAAGCCCAAGTCGCCCCTGGCTAGTCCGGTTGTGCAAATACGCGAACCCGCGGACCCGCGGACCCGCGACTGAGAGAGAGAGCGTGCTACTATCCGGCCCGTCACACACCCAACCTCAGGGAGTTGCGTATGACATTGAGGCTGGTGACCCTCCTGCGCCGCCCGGTGGCGGCGCTCGCAATCCTGGTGCTCCCGGTTGCGATCCTGATCCGCGTGGCGACCTCACAGCCCGCACCACCTGCGCCGCTCGATCCTGGTTTTCACGCTGCTGCAAGCGGGCTCACCCCGTCCGAGCGCGCCGGCCGCGAGATCTGGTTCAAGGCCACCGCCGGCAACGGCCGGTTCCACACCTACGTCTTCCAGCAGCGGCTCGGTGTGCTGATCGATTGGTCTCGCGTGCTGCGGTCCTCGAATCGGGGCGAGCGGTTCAAGACCTGGGGCATGATCAACGATCCGGACTGCTGCGCGCCGGGATCGCCGAACTGCCCGAAGAAGAGTCTCGACGAGACCTTTGGCTTCGACTACTGCCCGGGAGACGATGACCTGCTCGCGCATGTCGGCAAGGCGGGGTACCGGGATCCGGCCTGCAACTTTTATGATGCGCCGCTCAATCCGAAGCAGGCCCACGGCGACAAGGATCAACGGCAGGATCCCTGCGATCTGGCCTTCGGCACCTCGACCGGCGCGCTCGGCCTCAGGAAGTTTCCCAACCCGCGGTTCAACGCGGAGCGCTGGCGCACGCTGAACGGATCGCCGGGGTCGTGGGAGGGCTTCACCAGGCCGCTCAGCGATAGCGGGCCGGACGCCAGGAACAGCCGGATGCTCGATGGATCGATCGAGCCGCCATTCCTGATTGGCATGACGTGCGGCGCGTGCCACATCGCATTCAATCCGCTCAAACCGCCGAAGGATCCCGAACATCCGTCGTGGGAGAACATCGACGGGCTGGTGGGCAATCAGTACAGCCGGATGTCCGAGGTCATGGCGTCGGGAATGCCCGAGAGCAGCCTCGAGTGGCAGATCTTCTCGCACGCCCGGCCCGGGACCGTGGATACGTCAGCGGTTCCCAACGATCAGATCAACAACCCGGGCACGATGAATCCGCTCATCAACCTCGAGCGGCGGCCGACGTTCCCGGAGCAGGTCACCAGGTGGCGGCCGGTGAACACGTGCGCGGCCGGATCGAATGAGCGTGCGTGCTGGTGCGAGCCCGGCAAGGACGGCAAGTGCTGGCAGCGATCACAACAGACCGAGGAGGTCTATCACATCCTCAAGGGTGGGGAAGACAGCATCGGGGCGCTCGAGGCGGTCCAGCGCGTGTACTTCAACATCGGATCCTGCTCGGAGCAGTGCTGGGTGAATCACATCACCGACCTGCGACAGGCCGATCCGAAGCACCGCGGCTTCGGCCAGACGCCGTTCGACATCGGCCAGTGCCGGCGCGACTGCCCGAATTTCCGGGCCATCGAAGACCGCCTGCAGAACATCGTCGACTTCCTGTTCACCGGCAGGCCTGCCGATCTGTATCGCGCGCGCGGCCTCGCCTCACAGGCGGAGCTCGTGGCACAGCTCGATCGCGAGTTCGGCGCGAACGCGGTCGCCCGCGGCAAGGCGGTCTTTGCCGACACCTGCGCGCGCTGCCATTCGAGCGGCAAGGGCCCCTGGGACGGCTCGACCGACTTTCACGCCACCGTGCCCGGACGTCCGGATCTTCGTGCCGACTTTCTCAGCAATGAAAAGCCCGTCGACGTCACCGACGTGGGCACCAATCGATCGCGCGCGCTGCACTCGAACCACATGAAAGGACACGTGTGGGAAGAGTACGGATCCGAGACGCTGCGGGCGCGGCCGGTCGTGAACGGCATCGACGACCCGCATGACGGCGGGCGCGGTTACTACCGCCCGATCTCGCTGATCAGCGTGTGGGCGTTCGCGCCGCTGATGCACAACAACGCCATGGGCCCGGAGATCTGCGGCAAGCCGACCGATCCCAAAGCGGAGCTCTATCGGAACCCGTACGTCCTGCCCGGCACCTGGACGCGCATGCCCAATCCGCCGGCGTGCGTGCCGTTCGATCCAAGTGTCGAAGGGCGCTACCGCCTGTTCAAGGCATCGATGGAGGAGCTGCTCAACCCGAAGACGCGCCTGCCGAAGATCACCCTCGTCGATCAGCCGATCCTGATCGACGGCCCCGCGTTCCCCGGACAGGAGGAAGGGTTCCAGCTGCAGGTGCCGGACGGCATCCCCGCCGCCATCCCGGGCAATCTCCGTCACAAGGAGCTCGTCGAGGATCTGGTCCTCGCGAAAGTCGACGTTCAGCGGCTGAGGGCGAAGTACAAGTCGCGGGGCGACGTCGACAAGATCGTCGCCACGCTCCAGGAAATCCTGAAGCAGCTGACCGCCGGGCTGGCCACCAGCGCCGACACGGTCGTCGCCCGCATGGGCCGCGACCATCTGCCGTTCATTCAGCAGATGTACAGCAACAGCACCGCCGGCGTGGAAAACGAAGGGCACACGTTCGGGCAGGGGCTCTCACCCGCGGACAAGAAGGCTCTCATCGCGTTCCTCGCGACGCTGTAAAGGAGGCGGACGATGAAGACCATTCTCGCGGTCCTGCTCATCGTGGTGCTGGTCGGGGTCGGTATCTGGTTGTGGAAGGGACGCTCGCCCGGGGGGACGGTGACGTTCGCCGACGAACCGCTGGACCTCGCCCGAATCGAGCACGAATACCCGCTGTCGATCGCACAACGTGAATCGCTCACGCCCGAGCGCCTCAAGGAGTACTCCCAGGAACAGGTGGATCAGATCTACGGCCGGCTCACCGCCGGCCCGATTCCCGACGGCCCGTACGACGGCGACCTGTTCCTGCCGCGGGGCACGGACAGCGAAACCCGCCTCGGCGAGATCCTCGGCGGCGGCCTGAAGGCGCGGCTCGCGAAGATCGGCGTCAGCAAGAGCGAAGGCCTCGGACGCGTGCTCTGGAAGGGAAAGGTGTTCTACAGGAACGAGCGCGTGCTGCGGAATCGCGTCGAGGATCTTGCGCTGCTCGCGCCGCTCACCGGTGGAACGACCGAAGGCATCCAGAAGCAGTCCGTCAACGGCCGCGACACGTTCCTGCTGTTTCCAGCCAAGCTGTATTGCGGGCAGAGTCTGCTCGACGGCCGGCGCGAATCGGTGATCATCGATTACAGCTTCAACGACGAATTACCTGGATACCGCGAACATCCGGACTCCCTCGGGGGGCGAAAAGGCCTGCGCATCCGTGACGAGATCCGGATGGTGCGTCCCGGGTTCTACCTCGGACGCGCCTACATGAACCGCATCTTCGGCTTGAACTTCACGCTGTACAACACCGAGGCCGCCTCGGCCGGCCGTGACGACTTCCGCGCCGGCCGCACGGCCGAAGACTGCGAGGTGGGCACTCAGCTGATATCCGCCGCCCAACGTCAGCAGCCCTGAGAGCGTGTGAATGAATCGCGATCACCAGCGAGTGAGCGGAGCGAGCGAGCCACGGGAGCGGAGCGGGGCAAGGGGCCCCCGCGAGCGACCGTGTAAGGGGGACCGGGGGACGAAGTCCCCCGGTGACAGTTGATGCCCTATCAAGAAGCCCTCACCATCGTCGCTCCGATCAGGCCAGGCGAAGTCGACGCGGTGAAGCGGGTTCTCGGGACGATCCCCGATCATATCGATGCCTGGGACGTCATCCCGTTCGACAGGCTGCCCCGGCTGCACTTCGCACGCCTGGTCGTGTTCGATGAAGCGACCGACCTGGACGGACAGACGATCGCCGCGCAGCTCGCATTGATGACCAACGTCGATGCTCCGCTCGACGCGCACTTGAACGACCTCGCGGGAACGGCGGGAGCCGGGCTCGACACGGTATTCGGAGGCTGCGCCGGATACCCGGACGAGTCACACCGTACGCCCGCGGAGCGGCTGCGATTCCTCCAGCGATACACGCACGATGCGGCCGCGTTCTACGTGAACCGGCAGTGGCGATCCGTCGATCAGATCCGCAACGAAGAAACATTGCGGCGCGAGATCGGCACGTTTCTCGACTCCGCGGACTTCTCGCACCATTCAGCCGACGCGCTGCGCAAGGCCATCCGGGACTTCGTTGGCGGCCGTGCGGATCTGCGGTGGGCACTGGAACCGGCAGAACCGCCCGGACTGGGCTGGCGGATCCGGAATCTCCTTCACCTGATCGAGCACGTCGGCATCGCGCTGCTGCTCCTGCCGCCCGCGATCCTGCTGGCGCCGATACTCCTGGCGCTGCTCCGATCCCACGAGAGAGCGGACGTGCCGGACACTTCGGCGGCCCCGGCGGAAAGCATCGATCGACTGCGGGCCGACGAGGACTTCTGGGTCCACAACCAGGTCGTCGCGGCAGGCGCCTTCAAACCGGGGCTGTTCCGGCAGGTGGTCACGACGGTGATCCTGCGCACGACGGACTTCGCCTGCCGCCACATCTACAACCGCGGATCCCTGTCAGGCCTCAACACGATTCATTTCGCGCGCTGGGTGGCCATGGACGAGGGGCGGCGGATGTTCTTCTCCAGCAACTACGACGGCAGCCTCGAGAGCTACATGAACGACTTCATCGACAAGGCCGCGTGGGGGCTGAACGCCATCTTCAGCAACGGCGACGGCTTTCCGCGAACGTCGTTCCTGTTCTGCGGCGGCATCAGGGACGAGAAGGCCTACAAGCGGTTCCTGCCGACGCGGCAGGTGCAGTCCCGCGTCTGGTACAGCGCGTATCCGTACCTGACGACGAAGAACGTCGCGAACAACGCCGCCATCCGTGCCGGCTTGTCAGGTCAGATGAACGCGGATGAAACCCGGACCTGGCTCAGGCGCTTCGGTCTCGGCAACCAGCTGCCGGCCTCCGGCCTGGTTGCGCGCATCCTCGACAGTGTTCCGTGGGACCGGCTATGCCGCTTCTCGAAATAGACGACATCCAGGGGATCATCCTGTTCGGCTACGGCCGGCTGCGAAGCGCCTGCTATCTGCTGCTGCAGATCGCCGAGCCTGTCGCATCCCGCGCGTGGCTGAAGACGGCCGAGTTCTCGAGCGCGCATTTCGATCCGAACACGACGGATCGGGCGGTCAACATCGCCTTTACTCCCGCGGGTCTCTCACGACTTGGCCTGAACGATGCGGTGATGGCCGACTTCGCCGGCGAGTTCCTGCAGGGCATGACCGGCACGAGCCATCGCCAGCGCACCCTCGGCGACGTCGGCGACAGCAGCCCGGATGGCTGGAGCTGGGGCGGTCCTCGCAATCCCGAACCGCATGTGTTGCTGATGCTGTTCGGGCGGGACGACACGGTGCTCGCGGCCGTGGTGCAGGATCTGGAAGCCGCGCTGCCACGCGCCGGCCTGAGCCTGATCGCCAGGCTCGACACCAGCTGGCTGCCGAAGCAGCGCGAACACTTTGGCTTTCGCGATGGTGTGAGCCGGACCGACATCGATGGCTTTCACACCGATGCCCGGCCCGAGAACTCAATCGCGCCAGGCGAGTTCATATTGGGATACCTCAACGCCTACGGTCAGTACACGCAGCGGCCACTCGTCGCGCCGGAGGGCGACCCACAAGGGCTGCTCGCGGCGGCGCCCGACGACCCGAACCGGCGCGACCTCGGCATGAACGGCAGCTATCTCGTCTTCCGGCAGCTCAGGCAACACGTGGGGGCATTCTGGAAGTACGTCGACGAGCAGGCGAAACGGATTCCGGGGATCGTGGATCCGAATGCGACCGTGCGCCTCGCCTCGAAGATGATCGGACGCTGGCCGAGCGGCACACCACTGGTCGTGGCGCCGACCGTGGACGATCCGGCGCGGTGCGACGAGAACGAGTTCTTTTACTACCGCAGTGACGATCCGCACGGCCTGAAGTGTCCCATCGGCGCCCACATCCGCCGCGCGAACCCGCGTGACGCGCTCGATCCCGAGCCCGGCTCCGATCGGTCGATCGACGTGGGCAAACGCCATCGTGTGCTTCGCCGGGGACGCACGTACGGTCCGGCCGTCGCGGAATCCATGGAAGTTCCCGACATCCTGGCAGCCGCCGACACCGGCGGCGATCGCGGCCTGCACTTCATCTGCTTCAACACGCAGATCGGTCGTCAGTTCGAGTTCATCCAGCACACCTGGCTCAACAATCCCAAGTTCGACGGGCTGTACGAAGACGACGACCCGTTGGTGGGGGACAGGGGTGGCTCGCACGGCAAGCCTGGCGGCACGTTCACCGTGCAGGCGGAGCCGGTACGAACACGCGTCACCGGCATGCCGCGGTTCACACGGGTGCGCGGGGGCGGGTACTTCTTCATGCCCGGGATCAGGGCGGTGCGCTTCCTGGGCTCGCTGGGATCACGATGACCCTCTCACCAGCCGCACTGGCTCCGTTTGCGCCGCTACCGCTTCGGGTCGCGCTCGGCATCGGCCTGATGATCCATGGCGGCATCAAGCTGTTCGTCCCGGGAGGTCACGACAACATCGCCCACGAGATCGCCCAGTTCGGCGTCCCGCTGGCCGGTCTGATGGGATGGGTCGTTGGCTGCGTCGAGTTCTTCGGCGGCCTCGGGATCTTCGTCGGCGGCCTGTTCAAGGCATCGACTGCGCTCAACGCGCTGAATGTCGGGGGCCTTCTGGTCCTGGGAGGCCTGGCGGGTGGCATTCCGGATCCGCTGCCCGGCGGCGATCCTCTTCCGGCGTTTCGCGAGGCGTTCCTGATACTCGCCGGGACCCTGACGTTGTTTCTGGGAGGACCGGGGCGGTGGTCGATCGATCGCAGGGTGTGACCGGCGGAGCGCCGGATGAACGACAATGAGGTCATGAATATCGAACACGTGGCATTGCAGGTTCCTGATTCGGCGGCCATGGCCGACTGGTACGTTCAGCATCTGGGCTGCTCGATCAAACGATCGACCGGCGAGCCCGCCTTCATCCGCTTCCTCATGGACGGCTCCGGCGACGCGATGATGGAGCTCTATCGCAATCCCAAGGTCCCGGTCCCGGACTATTCGGCCATGGATCCGCTGCTGGTCCACATCGCGTTCGTGTCGGACGATCCCCAGAAAGATCGCGACCGCCTGATGGCCGCGGGCGCAAGCCTCGTGGACGATTACACGAAGACGCCAGCGGGCGACGAGCTGGTGATGCTGCGCGATCCGTGGGGCATCGCGCTCCAGCTCGTGAGGCGCGCGAGCCCGATGCTGGCGAGGTGACACTCTTCGCCCGCTAGCACCCGGCTTCATTCGGCCGACAGCCACTTGTCACGGGTGCGCTTCGCGCCTGGGACGACGACACGACGATACGACGACACGAAGGCTCACAAAGGACACAAAGCCCACAAAGGGCGGGTCAAATATCAACGGCTGTCCCCGCTGACGAGGACGTCGGCCCAGGGGCCGACGCACCGCGCGAAGCGCGGCCACGTCAGCGGTTGCAATCCGTCGAAGAGACTCACAAGGTTTTCTTCGTGTGCGCTTTGTGTTCTTGGTGAAAGGCGCCGAAGGCGCCGACCGTTAGAAGACGTCGTGTCGTCGTACCGTCGTGTCGTCGTGAGAGCGGCCGAAGGCCGCCACCGCCGAAGGCGGCGTGATCCCGGCCATCCGAACTAAGATTGGTCCCGAGGAGTCACAATGCTGACACGCATCTTCGACCGCACACTTCTCGGTTGCGGCACTCTTCTCTTCGTACTGCTCACCTCGGCTGCCTCAGCGCAGGCGCCTGCCACACAGAAGCCCTACGAACCGACCGTCGGGCAGGAAGGCAAGGACGCCGTCTGGGTGCCGACCTCGCAGCCGATGGTCGAGAGGATGCTCGATCACGCCAAGGTCACGCCGCAGGACTTCGTGATGGACCTCGGATCGGGCGACGGGCGGACCATCATCGCGGCGGCCAAGCGCGGCGCGCGCGGGCTCGGAGTCGAATTCAACCCGGAACTGGTCGAGTACTCGAAGCGGCAGGCAGCGGCACAAGGCGTCGGCGACAAGGCGATGTTCGCCCAGGGCGACATGTATGCGGCCGACATCTCGAAGGCGACAGTCCTGGCGCTGTTCCTCCTGCCGACCAACATCGAAAAGCTCGTGCCGAAGTTTCTCGCCCTGCCTCCAGGGACCCGCATCGTCGCCAACACGTTCTGGGTGTCGGACTGGGCACCCGACGACACGGTGAAATTGGAGCAAGGGTGCGAGAACTGGTGCACGTCGCACCTGTTCATCATTCCCGCCCGGGTAGAAGGGAAGTGGCAGGTGCCGGACGGCGTGATCTCGCTCACTCAGAAGTATCAGATGGTCGAAGGGACGTACACGCCCAAAACCGGAGCGCCGAGCGAGGTGAAAGGACGCCTGCGCGGGGCCACGATCACCGTGACGGTGGGGAATACCGAGTACGACGGCACGGTCACCGGCAACCGGATCGAGGGATCGGCGAAGGCGCCGAACGCGCCGCGGATCGTGGCGACGCGGCTGAACTGACCAGCCCCGTGAGGGAGCCTGCCTCGCCGAAGCGCTAGCGCGCGAAGCTACGCGCGAAGGCGGGTGTCCAGAAACTGACGCGTCCAGCGCACGCTGGCTTCGACGTTGGCGAGCTCCGCGGCTGCGTCCACCGGCCCCTCAGGCAGCGCGACCGGTGTCGCGGCGTGCAGCAGATCGAGGAACCGCTGGAACTCCCACGCGGGCATGCCGCGATAGCCATCCCAGAACGACGCCTCGCGGAACGGCAGCGCACGGGGAGCCGGCATGACGATGACCTCGAGCGTCAGCGGACGGCCGGGGCAGTGCGTCAGGAAGGCGTCGATGTACTCTTCGATTCGCACGTTCCCTTCGCCCATCCGCGTCCACGACACCTCGGCACCGTTCGCCACCGTCCGCAGCGCGCCGTCGCGGGTGTGGCTGGCCAGCACGTAAGGCGCCAGCGTCTCGAGCGTCAGGTGGGGATCCTCGATCGCCCACAAGGCGTTGCCAGCGTCGATGCAGACCCCCACCACGTCGGGTCCGGCGGCTCCGACCAGCCGGGCGAGCTCACGCGCCTGCATGTCGCCGGCATGATTCTCGACCGCGATCTTCACGCCCGCCTCGAGGGCCCGCTCCCTGACGCTTCTCAACACCTTCACCGCGTCGGCGATGCACGCCTCGATTCCGCCCGGCGTCACACGATCGCGCCACGACCCGACCACGCAGCGGACGAACGGCGATCCGAGGATACGGGCGACCTCGAACATCGCGATCAACTGGGTTTCGGCGTCGCCCGCAGCCGGGTTGAAGATGGTCGCGCTCGGACAGATCGACAGCATGCCGACTTCGAGCTGGATACCGAGCGAGTCGGCGCGGGACCGGACCCGATGCAACGACTCGGCGTCGATTGGCCCGAGCAGCCGCGGCTCACTGAAATGCACGACCTCGATGCCGCGCGCCGCACAGAAGTCGAGCACCCCCATCGCGGACAGTCCCTGCGAGCGCAGGCTGAACACGTCGAGTCCGAGACGCATGGGGGGCACGGGGGGATTATAGAAAACAGCCGCGGGTTCGCGGCTCGCGGGTTCGCGGGTTCGGAAGGGGGTGGTAGCCAAGGCAATGGTGGCAAATCCAAGCGGCTTGCTGCCTCTGATTCCAGGCTTTCCGAACCCGCGAGCCCGCGAACCGCGAACCCGCGACCGGGCGATCTAGACTTGAACCATGCAACTGAGGTCGGCACGGCTCTGCCTGGATTGTGAGGAGGTACACGACGCGAACGTCTGTCCTGTGTGTGCCTCGGAAACGTTCGCCTACGTGACGCGCTGGATTCCCGCGCCCGAACGCCGCGGCCGTCCGCGGCCGGAAGCCACGCCGGAGGTGGACGATGACGATACGGTTCGAACGGGCCCCGTGAAAGTTCCCGACCCGGACGATACGGTCCGCGTGGCCCCGCATCGCCGAGCGGCCCCTCCACCGCCCCCGAATCGACACCTTCTCAGGAAGGGCGTCGTCGGACTGACGGCGATCGGGCTGGCGGGGTGGCTCTTTCAGAAACGAGCCAGCCGGGGTGATGGGCCGGACGGAAACCGATAGGGCTTCGCGAACTCACAAGGCGAGCGCAACGTGAAAAGAAGCCGCGTATCCCGATCCCGCACTCCCCGTCGGCGTCACCAGCTCCGACGCCAGGCTGTCGGCGAAGATCCCGTCAGCGGTGTTCGACATCGGATTGGTACCGCGTGACGCGTACACGCCCGACGTGTGCACCGCGTTGTTCACCGACTCAGGGAACGCGATCTGCGTCACCTTGCGTGACACACCGTTGATCGTCACCTCGGCGTGGATGTGGGTCGCGCGGCCCTGATACCAGCCTGGATAGATCGTCGTGAAAGTGACCTCGCCATTGCTGTTCGTCGTCTGGATCCCGCGCAGGTAGGTCTGCGTCGTTTGCGTGCCGTACTGCGAGTAGTTGCCCGCCGCGTCGACGTGCCAGATCTCGACGTTGGCGTTTGGCACAGCGGCGCACCCGGCGTTCGTGTTCACGACCTTGATCGTCAGGGTCAGCACCGTGCCCTGCTTGTTCTCGCGGATATCACTCCGGAAGAGATCCGTCAGCGACGGATACGGACCCACCGTCTCAGTCGGAGTCACGCTGCACGCGGCATTGGAGCTGGTCGTGGACGACGGCACGGACGAGGTAGTCGGACTGGTGGGTGAATCGCCGCATCCGAAGGCGACGCCGGCACCCGCCGCGCCCATGATGGCCATCGCCTCACGGCGACCGATCTTCTTCGAGCTCATTGCAACTCCCTTGTCCTGTTCTGTGCGGTGGCTCCGTCGGGGCTCGGGACTCGGGACTCGGAACTCGGAACCGGTGATACTCAGAGGCAACTGGGCAAAATTCAGCGGCGACGTGCCCCTCAGTACGACCGGCGTCCGAGTCCCGAGCCCGAGTCCCGACCGGCGCTTCGATCTCAGTTACGAGCCATTGAACAGGACAGGCATGGCAGGACCGTGGCAACGGCGTGAAAATTGATTGCGGTCATGAGTCATCGGCGTGTCCGGCCGTCCTCCGCGATAATGTAGGGACGACTTTGACGATTCGCCGCATCCCGGGCCCCTCGCTTTTCGTGCTGCTTTTGATGGCCGGCTGCCACTCCAGCGCCACGGGACAGGGCCCGGCCATTGTTCAGCCCGGCGCTCCCGGGGAGCCCAGCAAGGTGATCGGCGCGGACCGCGCCGCCGACCTCTCGAAGGTCTCGTTCACGCCCGCGGACGTGCGGTTCATGCAGGGCATGATCGGCCACCACTCGCAGGCGCTCGAGATGACCGGGATCATCCGCTCACACAGCGCAAACGAAGGCATCCGGGCGCTCGCGCTCCGCATCGAGGTGTCCCAGGCCGACGAAATCAAGATGATGCAGGACTGGCTCGCGTCCCGGCGGCAGCCGCGGCCGGATCCGCACGCCCATCACGCCGCCGGAGCCACGCTGATGCCGGGCATGCTGACACCGGAGGAAATGACGCGGCTGTCCGCGGCGCGTGGACCGGATCTGGATCGGCTCTTCCTGGAGCTCATGATCAAGCACCATCAGGGCGCGCTGGTCATGGTCAAGGATCTGCTGGCCACCCCCGGTGCCGGACAGGAAGCCGACGTGTTCGCGTTCGTTTCGGACGTCGAGGCGGACCAGCAGATGGAGATCGACCGGATGCGCGCGGCACTCGGCGCTTCAAAGGAGCCTTAGATGAGACGGGTCTGTTCAACGGTCACAATAGCGATGCTGCTGGTCGCGGCGGCACCCGTTGTCGCGCGGCAGCGCGCCGGGGCGGACGGGACGGCGGCGCCCAGGACAGGCGCGTCCTCGGATCCCCGGGTTGGACTGAAACCCGGGGTTCGCGATGCGGGCAAGGCTGTGCGACACCTCGAGCTCGTCGCCTCGATGCCGAAGCCGCCAGGCTTCTTCGATCCGAAAGCCCCCCTCGGCCAACCGACACCGCCGGAACGCCCCGGCGAAGAAAAGGAGGACAAGCCGGAGCCCTCCACACCGGACCCCGTGGTCGTGGCAGCGTTCCGATCGCAATTGTCCTTCGCGAACTCGGACCTTGCCTTTCAGGGCGAGCACCTGTTCCTCGGGAATTTCAACGGATTCAATACTTACGACATCGAGGATCCGAAGAAGGCGCGTCTGATCGCCTCCGTGGTCTGCCCCGGCGGGCAGGGTGACGTCTCGGTTCATGGGAACCTGCTCGTGATGTCGGTAGAAGAGACCCGAGGCAGGGTCGACTGCGGGACGCAGGGCGTCGAGGCAACCGTCAGTGCCGAGCGCTTCCGGGGCGTACGAATCTTCGACATCAGCGACGTGCGGAAGCCGCGCCAGGTCGCCGCCGTGCAGACCTGCCGCGGGTCACACACCCACACGCTCGTCAGCCTGCCCGGCGACAGGGAGAACTTGTACGTCTACGGATCGGGGACGAGCGCGGTACGCTCGGGAGAGGAGCTCGCCGGCTGTTCGGACAAGGAGCCGAAGGAGGACCCGAACACCTCGCTCTACAGCATCGACGTCATCCAGATTCCACTGGCAGCGCCCGAAAAGGCCAGGATCGTCAACCGTCCGCGCATCTTTGCCGACCCTGCGACCGGGAACATCGCGGGCCTGTGGCCGGGCGGCACCCAGGGGCCGGGTTCACAGAAGGCCAGCGAGACCAACCGGTGTCACGACATCACGGTGTTTCCTGAAGCCGGCCTCGCGGCGGGTGCCTGCTCCGGCAACGGCATCCTGCTGAACATCTCGGATCCCGTTCATCCCGTCCGGCTGGACGCCGTCGCGGACAAGAATTTCGCGTTCTGGCACTCGGCGACGTTCAACAACGACGGCACCAAGGTCATCTTCACCGACGAGTGGGGAGGCGGCACGCGTCCGCGCTGCCGGCCGACGGATTCTCCCACCTGGGGCGCCGACGCGATCTTCGACGTCGTCGACGGCAAGCTGCGCTTTGGCGGGTACTACAAGCTGCCTGCGCCGCAGACCGACCAGGAGAACTGCGTGGCTCACAACGGATCGCTCATCCCGGTGCCCGGGCGCGACATCATGGTGCAGGCCTGGTATCAGGGAGGTCTTTCGGTGTTCGACTTCACCGATTCGGCCAAACCGGTGGAGATCGCCTTCTTCGATCGCGGGCCGCTCGACGCCCGGAACCTGGTGACCGGGGGCTATTGGTCGACTTACTGGTACAACGGTCACATCTACGGATCGGAGATCGCCCGCGGTCTCGACGTCTTCAAGCTGCTGCCGAGCGAGTACCTGTCGGAGAACGAGATTGAAGCCGCGGCGCTGGTGCGGCCGGGCGTCTTCAACGCGCAGCAGCAGATGAAGGTCGTCTGGCCGGCCGCCTCACCGGTGGCGCGCGCCTATCTCGATCAGCTAGCCCGAACCCACGGGATCAAGCCGGACCGTGCCGCGGCGATCAAAACCGCGCTCGAGCGTGCGGACAAGGCCCACAACGCGAAGGACAAGGGGGCCGCCGCGGCGGCCGAGCAGTTGAAGGCGCTCGCGGCCCAGGTCGCCGAAGACGCGAGCGGTGCCACAGGGCGGGATGCGATGCGGTTGAAGGCGTTGGCCGAGACGTTGTCGGGACGCGGTGGGGCGTTGCAATGATGGATGGGGCAGCGCAGGCAGGCCTGAAGGCCTGCGCTACGGCTATCCCGCCGAAGGCAGGGCCGGCGTGCCAATACCGGGGCACGCGTAGGGCAGGGCCTTTAGGCCCTGCCGATTTGACGCCCGGCCTGAAGGCAAGGCTCTACCTGATGAGAATCCGTCCTCCGAAGGTGATGATCCTGATCCGGTTGTCAATGTTGCCTTGTTCGACAACCTCCGAATCTCCCTTGATCCCGGCCCCGCCGTACTCGCCATAAAGCGCGAACCGCCGACCGATCCACGCCTCGGCGCCGCCGGCGAGGACCCATCCCCAGCCTGACGTATCGCCAGTGACGGTGACGTCCCTGGCCGGCGTGACGGTCGTATTGCCGTTCTCATCGGTGACCGAGAGCTCGTCGGTATGCTGCGTCGTTCCCGACTCGGCGCGGTGATAGTTGAACCCGACCTTGCCATAGAAACGGATCGGCCCGGCAGGGATACCGATCTTGCCGGCTCCGTAAAACAGGTGCGGTTCGAGGAAGCTGTTGAATCGGAATCCTTCGCCGCTGCCCTCGATGGTGAGGTCCGGCGGTTTGAAATAGCCCCCCTCCGCCGATATGTACTTCGAGAACCAGTACTCGGCCCCGACCGTGTATTCGTAACCGGAGTCGTTGCCCGAGCACGTCGGCACGCCCGAGCACCCGAAATCCAGCGCATCGGCGTAGTTCACCATCGTCGCTCCGCCGAACACCACGAGGCCGGTGGGCGCCGAGCGCCTGGGGCCGCGCGCCCGGAGGCTGTAGGACCCCTGCCGCAGCAGCAGCGTGGCGACCGGGCTGCCCACGTTGACGACAACGGAGCTCACGCGCTGGATCACGAAGATGCCGGTGATTTCCTGCCGGGTGCACCCGTCGTCCGGGGGCAGCGGCGCGGCGTCGCGCTCGGCGATCGTGACGGTCCTGGCGGCGCCGCAGGTATCCACGAATACCCTGGCGTCGATCTCCTGCTTCTTCAAATGCGTGGCGAGATCTATCGGAATCCTCACGTCGCCGTTCTGGTCGGTCTGGGCCGAGCCGGCTTTCGTGGAGTTCACGATCAGGTTGACGGTCGATGCGGGGGGAGCTTTTCTGACGTAGAGCGTCTGGGCGGCGGCCGTGCCGCTGCCCGCAATCAGCACGAGCGCGGCCAAGGACAGCGGCCGCAACGGATTCATCATCCAATGATTATCGTAAGCATTTCACAGTCGAAGCAACCGCTTTGCGTTTTCATACAACAACTTGCGTTGAATCACAGTGCTGCCCGCCAGCCGCCGGATCGCCGCGATGGTCTGCGATCCCTGGCAGCGCGGGCCGGTCCCGTCGTGATCGCTGCAGTCGCTTCCGTAGAGCAGCTTCGCTTGATGGCGCTCCAGGAATCCCCGAGTGAAGTCCTCGTCCCGGGTCAGCGCGTTCAGACCTGATCCGGCCGACAGATCGCCGAACATGTTGGGATAGTCGGCGAGATAGCGATCGGTCAGGCCGCCCGGCGTCACGGGCCCTTTCGGATAGAGCACCTTCTGATCGGCGTGGTTCTTGTCGATGTTCGCCCACCAGGTCTGGGCGTGGCCAAGAAAGGTCACCCGTGGATATTTCTCGAGCATGCGGTGAAACCGCTCGAACCCGAGATTGAAGCGCTCGAACTGCCAATGCATCAGCACCGGGACGCCGCGGTCCTGGGCAATCTGGAAGACGCGCTGCATTTCCGGGGAGTCGCAGGGGACGCCGAACTTCTGCTCGGCAATCATGACAGCACCCCGCTTCAGATACTTCTCGATCTCCTCTCGTGTATCGTCCAGATCGGGAACCTCGTTCGCGGCAAAGCGGTATTCGCCGGAGTGTGCCCTGGCAAACTGCCAGCAGGCCTCGTTTCCCAGCGCGTCGGCTTCGAGGGCGTTCGATGCCCCGTTGTTGGTGGAGGGCCGGTTGACGGGACGTCCAGCCGGCAGCAGAACGGTCGTCGACACCCCCATGGTGCGCTGGTGTGCCAGCAAGACGGCATCCGGACGGCCGCTGTAGTTGAGATGCTGATGAATGTCGATGATCGGCTCGCCGACCGGTGGCGCCTGGGCCGACGGGTCTTGCACGCCTGCACCGAGGAACGCCAGACTTGACGCGGTGAGAAACTCACGCCGCGTCGGATTGCGACGAGGATCAGGAGCAGAGCGAGCGAGCCGAAGCGAGAGAGCCACGCGAACGGAGCGGGGATCGTGGGGTCCCAGCGAGAGAGCGTGTAGGGGGTCTGGGGGCGAAGCCCCCAGATCAAAAGAAGCCATCAACCATGAAAGCTAACACGTCACGCAAACTCTCGGGGCTCGGGGCTCGGGACTCGAGACTCGGACTTCTTGCTGTATTGGGCGTGGCCCTCGCCGTGGTCACGGTGCCGGCCTTTCAGAGCTCCATTCCGAATCGCCCCTGGCCGCCTGCTGTTCAGCCAATCGCGCCGGAGTCGCCGCCGCTGCCACCCGAGGAGGCACTCAAGAGCTTTTACATGCCGCCCGGGTACCGTATCGAGCTGGTCGCCAGCGAGCCGCTGATCCAGGAACCGGTCGCGCTCGACTGGGACCTCGAGGGCCGGCTGTGGGTCGTCGAGATGCCGGGGTTCATGGCCGATCTCACGGGTTCCAACGAACACGAACCGATCGGCCGCGTGGTGGTGCTCGAGGATGTCGATCGCGACGGGAAGATGGACAAGCGAACCGTGTTCGCCGATCGCCTGGTCCTGGCGCGGTCGATCAAGGTCCTCGATCGCGGCGTGCTCGTCGCAGAGCCACCGAACCTGTGGCTCATGAAAGACACCAACGGCGATCTCGAGATGGACACGAAGGAGCTGGTCACCAGCCAGTTCGGCCGGTTCGAGGGAGATCCCCAGAACAACGCGAACGGGTTCGTCTGGGCGCTCGACAACCGCATGTACACGGCGGGACAGGCCGACGTCCAGCTGCGGCTGAAGAACGGCACGCTGGAGGTGACCCGCACGTTGCAGCGCGGCGAGTGGGGCATCACGCAGGACGACGCGGGGCGGATCTACCGGAACACCAACGAGTCCCCGGTCCATGTCGACCTGGTTCCGACCACCTACTACGCGAGAAACCCGAACCTGGTGCGGACGCGCGGCAGCTACGATCGGCTCGCCACCGGCAACGAGGACCTCAACATCGTGTGGCCGGTTCGTCCGAATCCCGGAACCAACCGGGCCTATCAGTCTGGGATCGATCGCGCCGACGGCACGCTGTTCAAGTTCACGTCGGTGTGCGCGCCGCTCGTCTATCGCGGCGATCGGCTGCCACCGGAGGTCTACGGCAACGTCTTCGTCGCCGAGCCGGCCGCGAACCTGGTGGGGCGGATCGTCCTCGATCAGGACGAACGCGGATTGACCGCGCGCAAGGCCTACCCGCGCGGCGAATTCCTGGCGTCGGCGGACGAACGATTCCGGCCTGTCTACATCACGAACGCGCCAGACGGAACCATGTACATCGCAGACATGTACCGCGGCATCATCGAGCATCGCATCTCGATCACGGAGTACCTGCGCGATCAGATCCTGGAACGCCGGCTCAATACCGCCACCGGCTACGGACGCATTTATCGAGTGATGCACGAGTCGACCGCGCGCGATCTCCGGTCACCGTTCCCCGCGAGCGGCGCATCGAACGCTCAGCTCATAGCAGCCCTTTCCTACCCGAACGGCTGGTGGCGCGACACCGCGCAGCGGCTGCTGGTCGAACGCAACGACAAATCGATTGGTCCTGCGACGCTCGCGCTGGCATCCGGATCTGCGCCGTGGCGAACCCGACTGCAGGCCCTGTGGATCCTCGACGCGCTCGACACGATCGACGTGCAGACGATCACCAGGGCCCTGCAGGACGACGCTCCCGAAATCCGCGTGGCTGGCATTCGTATCGCGGAGCGATGGCTCGGTGAACCGAACCACCCGATTCAAGCGGTGGTACTTGCCCGGACTTCGGACACGAACTGGTGGGTGCGCCAGCAACTGGCCGCATCTCTCGGTGTGATGCCCGCAGGCCCCAGGGAGAGCTCCGTGGTCGCGCTGCTGGAGAAAGCGGGGGATGACCCGGTCGTGATGGACGCCGCCATCAGCAGCCTGCGCGGTGTCGAGTCCGCAGCCCTGAGCCGGATGATCGATGCGGGCGCCGCGGCGTCACCACAAAAGGAGGCGGCCGTGACAATGTTGGCCGCCACGATTGCCCGCGCCGGAGAAGACGCGGCTGTCCAGACGCTGCTCTCCAAGACCGCCGATCCGGGTGCAGCGGGTTGGACCCGCGCGGCGATCCTGCGCGGTCTGGAGATCAATCTCCTGGGCGCGGCCATGCCCGGGAATCCGGCGGGGCGAGGCGCTACCACCGCCGCCGCAGGGAAGGCGCTGCCGTGTCCAACCTGCCCGGGCGGACGCGCGGGGCCCGGCGGCGCCTACGCCTTTGCGCGTCCTCCCGACTGGCCATCGTCCCAGCCGCGCCCAGGCCCGGAGCTGCGGGTCAGGCGGGAGCCGGTGGAGTTCGTCGAGCTCGCCGGCAGTAAGGACCCGCTCGCCGGTCGCGCTGCCGCGGCGTTGGCCAGGATCACCTGGCCGGGCAAACCCGGCACAACCGCGGCCGCGCCGCTGACGGCCGAGGAGCAGCAGCGATTCGACAAGGGCCGCGACACCTACCGCAATATCTGCCAGGGCTGCCATCAGCCCGACGGACGCGGGCAGGACCGAATCGCACCGGCGCTCGTCGGATCGCCGCTCGCCCTGGCACGTGCCGACATTCCCGCGCGAATACTCTTGAGCGGCAAGGAAGGCCCACTCGGCCTGATGCCACCCATCGGATCCACCATAGACGATGAGGAGATCGCGGCGGTGCTGACCTACGTGCGCCGCGAGTGGGGACAATCGGGCGACCCGGTGACCGCGGCGACGATCGCCGATGTGCGGCGCGCGACCGCGGACCGGAACCGTCCATGGAAACACGACGAGCTGATGGCGATGGTGGGGAAGTGAAGCGCGCGCGAGTGGGCGCCGTTGCGCTGGTCATGGCCACGGGCGCGGTCACGCTGAGCGGTGGGGAGGGATGGGATCTTCCGGCTAAAGCCGGAAGCCACCCCCTTGGAGTAAGTATCGTTTCGGGCTTGAGCCACTCCTTTGAGGTTGGTGTGGCTTCCGGCTTTAGCCGGAAGGCTGCGAGCGGCGTTCGACTTCCGCAACGTCAATGGCCCCCCGCCGTCAAGCCGATCTCGACGCAAGCGCCCGTCCTCTCCCCGGTGGAGGCGCTCCGAACCTTTTCCATGCCGCCGGGCTACCACCTCGAACTGGTTGCGAGTGAGCCGCTCATCCAGGACCCGATCTTGATCGACTGGGATCCGGCAGGGAGGCTCTGGGCGATCGAACTGCCCGGTTACATGCGCGACATCAAAGCATCCGGCGAGTACGAGCCTGTCGGCCGCATCGTCGTGCTCGAAGACACGAACGGCGATGGCGCCATGGATCGCCGCACGGTGTTCGCCGATCGACTGATCCAACCGCGGGCGATGACGGTCCTCGAACAGGGCGTGCTCGTGGGTGAGCCCCCGAACATCTGGCTGATGCGCGACACGAACGGCGATCTCCGGAGCGATTCCAAAGACCTCGTCGCCGCAGGCTACGGGCGCCGTGAGACCAACGTCGAGGTGAACGCGAATGCCCTGCTGTGGGGGCTCGACAATCGCATCCACATGGCGGGCACCGGCGCCGACATGGTGCTCCGTTACGTCGATCGAACGTTCCAGGTGCAGCGATCGCTGTCGCGCGGCCAGTGGGGCGCGACCCAGGACGACGCCGGCCGGGTCTACCGGAACCACAACGAGTCGGTGCTGCACGTGGACCTCGTGCCGACGCCGTATTTCGCCCGCAACCCGGCGTTGCTTCGGACTCGCGGCAGTCACGAGGCGCTCCAGGATCCTGCCGGCAACATCAACGACGTCTGGCCGGCGCATCAGACGCCGGGAACCAACCGCGCGTATCAGCAGGGGATCCTGCGCGCGGATGGCACGCTCGCGGCCTACACGGCCGCATGCGCGCCGACTGTGTATCGAGGCGATCGGCTTCCGAGCGATCTCCATGGCAATGTTTTCGTCGCCGAGCCGACGGCGAACGTCGTCAGCCGGTTCATCCTCGGCGACGACGGTAAGACTCTTCGTGCGCGGAAGGCAGATGACCGCGCGGAGTTCCTGAGCTCCACGGACGAGCGGTTCCGGCCGGTCTACCTGTCGAACGCGCCAGACGGCACGCTCTACGTGGTCGATATCTACCGGGGCGTCATCCAGCACCACACCTACATCACGGAGTACCTGCGCGATCAGATCGCCCGTCGAGCGCTCGAACAGCCCATCGGCCTTGGCCGGATCTACCGCGTCGTACACGAAAGCACGGTGCGCGATCGCACGACGTTGCCGGCAAAGGTTCCTGCGGCCCAACTCGTCGGACTGCTGTCGCATCCGAGCGGCTGGTGGCGCGACACGGCGCAACGCCTGCTGGTCGAGAGGGGAGACCAATCCGCCGCACCGGCGCTGACGACGCTTGCGGGGACAGCCCCGGAGTGGCGCACCCGGCTCCACGCGCTCTGGACACTCGACGGCTTGAACGCGGTGACCACCGCGACGGTTGCGAAAGCTCTCGACGATTCAGCCCGGGATGTGCGCGCCGCTGCCATCAGAATCGCCGAACGGTGGCTCGGGGAAGAGGTCCATCCACTGCAGTCGCGAGTCATCGCGATGGTCACCGATCCGGACTGGGCCGTCGGGCAACAGGCCGTGGCGTCCATGGGATCCTTTCCACCGGGCCTGCGCGAGCGATCGATGGCCTCTGTCCTCGCGGGTTATGCGCTCGACCCGATCCTCGTGGATACGGCCCTCAGTGGTCTCAGAGGCGGCGAAGCGTCGGTGCTGACGATGCTGCTCGAGCCCGACGTCGAGCAAACGCCACGCCGCGAAGCGGCAATCACCGTCGTGGCAGCCACCATCGCCAAATCCGGGCAGGAGAGGGCGCTGGTCGAGCTGTTCCAGCAGATTGCGGACCCCTCACGTCCGGATTGGAAGCGCGCAGCACTCCTGCGGGGAGCCGAGGTTGCGCTGACGGGTGCGCCGATGCCCGGGACACCGGCGCCGGCACGCGCGGCGAACTCGACGACGATGCCGTGTCCGAGCTGTCCCGGTGGACGTGCGGGCCCTGGCGGCGCGTACGCGTTTCCGCGGCCGGCAGACTGGCCGACAAGCACCGGCCGGTCCAACGCTCCTGCTCTCCGCTTGACGCGTGAACCGAAGCCCCTCACGGATCTCGCCGCAGCAAATGGCGATCTCAGCGCGAGAGCCACCGCGCTGCTCGGTCGTGTCACCTGGCCGGGAAAGGCCGGCGATGCCGAGGCGCCGCGCGCGCTGACCGCGGCGCAGCAACAGCAGTTCGATCGGGGCCGTGAGATCTATCGAAACATCTGCGCTGGTTGTCACCAGCCAGACGGGCGTGGGCTGGACCGCATCGCGCCGAGCCTCGTTGGATCCTCGTTCGCGCTCGCCCCGGCGGAGATCCCCATACGGATACTGATGAATGGCAAAGAGGGCGCGACCGGGCTGATGCCGCCGGTCGGCGGCACATTGAACGACGATCAGATTGCCAGCGTGCTCACCTACGTGCGCCGAGAGTGGGGCCAGACCGCGGATCCGGTCGATGCGACGGCCGTCACGGCCCTGCGAGGCGCATCCGCCGGGCGCACCCGGCCGTGGACCGAAGCCGAGCTCAACGCCCTGCCCGGCGGCCGCGGAGGGGGGCGCGAATGAACGAAACCATCTCCGCGCTTCGCTTCGACAATGCGTTCGTTCGAGAGCTGCCCGGCGATCCGAGCACGGCGCCGCACTCGCGGCAGGTCTACGCCGCAGCATTCTCACGCGTCCAGCCCACACCGGTCGCCTCGCCGCGGCTCATCGCGTGTTCCAGGGAAGTCGCGGCGCTCGTCGGATTCACCCCGGACGATGTCACGTCGCCGCTCTTCGCCGAGGTGTTCGGCGGCAACGCCCTTCTCGACGGAATGGAGCCGTACGCGGCGAACTACGGTGGCCACCAGTTCGGCACGTGGGCCGGACAACTGGGAGATGGGCGGGCCATCACGCTCGGCGAAGTGCTGAACGCCGGAGGGCAGCGATGGGAGCTTCAACTCAAGGGCGCCGGTCCGACGCCTTACGCGAGACGCGCCGACGGCCGTGCCGTGCTGCGGTCCTCGATCCGTGAGTTCCTCTGCAGCGAGGCGATGCACCACCTCGGCGTGCCGACGACACGCGCATTGAGCCTGGTGCTGACCGGCGATCAAGTCCTGCGCGACATGTTCTACGACGGCGACGCCAGGCTGGAGCCAGGCGCGATCGTCTGCCGCGTCGCGCCGTCCTTCATCCGCTTCGGCAATTTTCAGCTTCCTGCGTCGCGCGGCGACCGGCCGCTCCTCGCGCAGCTCGTCGATTTCACGATTCGCCGCGACTTCCCCGAGCTTCTCGCGCGCGGCGGCGACCCCACGAGCGACACCGTGCGCGCGGAGTGGTTCGCCGAGGTCTGCGAGCGGACCGCAGCGATGGTTGCGGGATGGATGCGGGTCGGGTTCGTCCACGGGGTCATGAACACCGACAACATGTCGATCCTCGGCCTGACGATCGACTACGGACCGTACGGCTGGGTGGATGACTTCGATCCGGACTGGACGCCGAACACGACTGATGCCGGAGGACGCCGCTACCGCTTCGGTGCCCAGGAGCAGATCGCCTATTGGAACCTGGCACGCTTCGGAGAGGCACTGGTGCCGTTGTTCGGGTCGATTGATCCGCTTCAAGCCGGCCTCGGCCGCTACGTCGAGGAACTATCCCGGATTACCAAGGACAACATCGCGGCGAAGCTGGGGTTCGCATCATTCATTGACGCCGATCTCGAACTGATGCGTGACCTGCAGCAGCTGCTGCGTCAGGCTGAAGCGGACATGACGATCTTCTTCAGGCGGTTGGCCGACATGGACCTGGACGCGCCGTCGCTGGCGCCTCTGGAAGAGGCCTTCTACGACGCCGGCAAGCGCGAGCAGGCAGCGCAGCCGTTCGCCGCGTGGCTCGAGCGTTACACCAGCCGCGCTCGCGCCGAGGGCTCCGGCCCGGCCCGCCGCGAACGGATGGATCGCGCCAACCCGCGCTACGTCCTGCGCAACTACCTCGCGCAACAGGCGATCGACCGCGCCGAACAGGGCGACTACGCCGGCATCCACGAGCTGCTCGACGTCCTGCGTCGTCCATATGACGACCAGCCGGGCGCGGACGCGTTCGATCAGAAGCGGCCGGACTGGGCCAGGCATCGGGCGGGGTGTTCGATGTTGTCGTGTAGTTCTTAACGCTGCCGCGGGTTCGCGGGGTCGCGGGCTCGCGGGTTCGGAGCCGGTGGTAACCAGAGACAACCGCCGCAAATAAAAGCGGCGAGTTGCCTCCAATTACCACAGGCCTCCCGAACCGCGAGCCCGCGAACCCGCGAACCCGCGACCAAGTACAATCGCAGGAATGCTCTCTCACGGGACACGTTGGAAATACGCCTTTCGCGCCTTCTTCTCCCTGATCTTCCACGGACGCATCGCCGACGACATCCTGGCCGAGTTCGCGGCGCCGGCGGCTGCACCGGTGCGGGTTCCGGCGGCACCAGTCGAGGCGCGGGTCGAGAGCCGGGTCGAGAGCAACGACCGCGCCGCGCAGATCCTCGCGATCCTGCAGCGGGACGGGCGGCTCGTGGATTTCCTGATGGAAGATCTCGGGGCGTATTCGAATGAACAGGTCGGCGCCGCCGTGCGCGACGTGCACCGCGGATGCCGGCAGGCGCTGGACAAGTACGCCACGCTGGCGCCGGTCTTCGACGCCGTTGAAGGCAGCGCGGTGACGGTCGATGCGGGAAGCGATGCCGCTCGTGTGAAAGTCGTGGGCAACGCCGCCGGATCGCCGCCGTTTCGGGGTGTGCTGCGTCATCGAGGTTGGGACGCGACGCGGCTCGAGCTGCCACCGCTCCCGGCGACCGGCCGCTCCGTCCTGGCACCCGCCGAAGTCGAAATCCCCTAACCGGAAATTCTCGTGGCTCAACGCTTCGTTGTCGGGATCGATCTCGGAACCACCAACTGCGCGCTCGGTTGGGTTGACACCCTGGCCGGGTCTGAAGACCCGGCCCTGCAGCGCACCGGCCCTGAAGAGACCGCGCGCGTCCGGATTCAGGAGATCGCGCAGCTCGTGAACCCGGGCGAGGTGGCGCCGCGCACGCTGTTGCCCTCGTTCCTCTACGCGCCGGGTGAGCTCGATTTTCCCAAGGGCAGCCTGGCGCTGCCGTGGGATGACCAGCCGACGTTCGTGACCGGGGAGCTGGCACGACACCGGGGTGCGGAGAACCCCGCGCGTCTAATCGCGTCGGCAAAGTCCTGGCTCTCACACGGGGGCGCGAACCGGACGTCGGCCATTCTTCCCTGGGGTGCCCCCGACGAAGTCCCGCACATCTCGCCAGTCGACGCCTCCGCGCACTACCTGAAACACCTCGCCGCGTCCTTCGATCGCGAGGTCGCCCACGGTGATGCCGGTCTCGCGCTCGCACAGCAGGACGTCCTGCTGACCGTGCCCGCATCCTTCGACGAGGAGGCGCGCGAGCTCACGTTGCGGGCCGCCCGTACCGCGGGGCTCGAGCACGTCACGCTGCTGGAGGAACCGCAGGCGGCGTTCTATGCCTGGCTGGATGCGCTCGGGGATGGCTGGCGCCGGCGCGTCAAGGTCGGAGACCTCGTCCTGGTCTGCGACGTCGGCGGCGGGACGACGGACTTCAGCCTGATTGCCGTGGGGGAGCGGGATGGCGACCTGACCCTGGAGCGTGTGGCCGTCGGCGAGCACATCCTGCTCGGCGGCGACAACATGGACCTCGCCCTGGCGCGCCTGCTCCAGCAGCGGCTGGAATCGGCGGGACACCGCATCGACACCTGGCAGTTGCACGGGCTCTGGCATCAGGCCAGGACCGGGAAGGAAAACCTCCTCGGAAACGCCGCCCTCGCCGAACATTCGGTGACGTTGCTCGGCCGCGGCTCACGGCTGATCGGCGGTACCATCACCACCGCGCTCACGGCAGCCGATGTGACTGCCACGCTGCTGGACGGCTTTTTCCCTGTGGTCGCGAGCGATGCGATGCCCGCGCGGCAGCGGCGCGTCGGCCTGCAGGAAATCGGGCTGCCGTATGCGGCCGATCCGTCCGTGACCCGGCACCTCGCACGTTTCCTGCGCGTTCAAGCCGCCAGCGCCGGTTCGGCGGCCGGCATCCGGCGAGGGCCGAGCGGCCTTGCCTGCCCGACCCACGTGCTCTTCAACGGTGGCGTGATGAAAGCGGGGGCGTTGCGCACACGCGTCGTCGAGGTGCTGAGCGCGTGGCTCGCCGCTGAAGGTTTCGAGCCGCTCGACGCGCGCCACGTCCTCGATGCGCCCGATCTCGATCACGCGGTTGCGCAAGGGGCGGCCTACTATGGGATGGCGAGACGGGGCCGCGGCGTGCGTATCCGCAGCGGGGCGCCGCGCAGTTACTACGTCGGCATCGAGAGCGCGATGCCGGCGATTCCCGGCCTCCCGGCGCCGTTGAAGGCGCTGTGCGTCGTGCCCTTCGGCATGGAAGAAGGCACCAGCGCAGCGCTTCCTGACCGCGAGTTCGGCCTCGTCGTCGGCGAGCCCGCGGAGTTCAGGTTCCTGAGCTCGCTCGTCCGCAAGACCGACCGCGCCGGCACGCTGATCGAGGACTGGGGCGACGACCTCGAGGAACTGAGCCCGCTCGAGGTCACGCTCGATGTCGCCGGCAAGGAGGACATGACGGTGCCGGTGTCGCTCGAGAGCCGCGTCACCGAGGTCGGCACGCTGGAACTGTGGTGTGTGGCCAGGGGCGGCACCGACCGGTGGAAGCTCGAGCTCAACATCCGGGAGCGTGAGCCGTGAGACCGTCGGAATGGATCGTAGCCACCAGCGAGTGAGCGGAGCGAGCGTGTCAGGGGTCCGGGGGACGAAGTCCCCCGATGAGAAATGACCAACGAGCGGCCCATCATCGGTATCGACCTCGGCACGACCAACTCGGCGCTGGCATGGGCGGAACCGCGCGGCGCCATCAGCATCTTTCAGATTCCGCAACTCGTCGCCGCCGGTGACGTCGCGGGCCGGCCGACACTGCCGTCTTTCCTCTATTTCACGGATCAGTCTCAACGTGACGCCGGCGCCGTGCGGCTGCCCTGGCACGCCTCGCCCGAGTTCATCGCCGGCGTCCTCGCGCGAGACGAGGGCGCGCTCGTTCCGTCGCGGCTGATCGCGTCGGCCAAGTCGTGGCTGTCGAACTCGCGCGTCGATCGAACGGCGGCGCTCCTGCCCTGGGGTGTGGAAGGAGGCCCGAGGCTCTCGCCGGTAGAAGCGTCGGCCCGCCTGCTCGCCCATATCCGCGACGGCTGGAATCACGAGCATGCGCGAGAGCCGTGGCAACTCGAGCAGCACCAGCTCGTGCTCACCGTTCCGGCATCGTTCGACGAGGAGGCACGCGAGCTGACCGTCGAGGCCGCCCGGCAGGCCGGAATCGATCAGCTGACGCTGCTCGAAGAGCCGCTGGCCGCGCTCTACGCATGGATCGCGTCGCATCGCCGCCAGCTCACCGAAACGTTCGCACGTGGCGCGCTGATCCTGGTCTGCGACGTCGGCGGCGGCACCACCGACTTCAGCCTGATCCGCGCGCAGATCGAGGACGGTGAGCTGACATTTGCACGGATTGCGATCGGCGAGCACCTCCTGCTTGGCGGCGACAACCTCGATCTCGCGCTCGCGTCCCTGGTCGAGCAGAAGCTGGCGCAGTCCGGGAAGCTCACGATCACCCAGCGCCAGATCCTGCGCCGCAAGTGCACGGCCGCGAAGGAGAGCCTGCTTGGAGAGACGGGAGCGGATCAGATCGTGATCACGCTCCTCGGCAGTGGCCGTGGCGTCGTCGGTGGCGGAATATCCACCGAGCTCACCCGGGAGGAGGTCTCCGACACGCTGACGGAAGGCTTTCTTCCGACCACAGCCTCAGATGACGTTCCAGCCCGCGATCGACGCGTGGGGCTGAGAGAACTCGGCCTGCCGTACGAGACCGAGCCGGCCATCACCCGCCATCTCGCGGGATTCCTGACCCGGGCCGGCGCAGCGCACGGCGCCGGCATGATGCAGCCCGACGCCGTGCTGTTCAATGGCGGCTTCTTTACGCCCGCGCTCGCGCGACGCCGGGTGATCGAGGCGCTGACGGCATGGTTCGGCGCACCACCCGAGGTCCTCGAGAACGAGGCTCCGGAAGCGGCGGTGGCAATTGGCGCGGCCTTCTACGGCAAGCTGCGCCGGGACCCGGCCGCGTCGAAGCGCCTCCTGATCCGCGCCGGCAGTGCGCGCTCGTACTACATCGGTGTCGAGACGGAAAGACCCTTGCCCGCCGAAGCCTCACGTGCAGAGCCTGCCTCGCCGGAGCGCGCAGCGCGTAGGCGGGTGCTGTGTGTGATGCCACGGGGCACACAGGAAGGCACGCATTTCGACATCGAGCGTCCGCTGACGGTGATGAGCAATCAGCCTGCGGCTTTCACGCTCTACAGCTCCGCAGACCGCACCGATCCCGTCAACACCCTGGTGGCACCGGACGAGGCCGGGGATCATTCCGGAGAGCGGACTGCGGCCCTTCGACAGACTCAGGGTCGCCCCGAGCGACGTCGAGGGGCGAACCGCGGACTGCGGGTTTTCCAGAAGCACGCGCCGCTCGTGACCGCCTTCCGATTCGGCAAGCGGTCACGCCGGGTCCCGCTAGCCGTTCGGGTGAGCGCCGCGTTCACCGAGACGGGCACGCTGGAGATCTGGTGCCAGTCACAAGACACCGATCATCGCTGGCGGCTCGCATTCAACCTGCGCGGGGTCGAGGCGGATCCGCTCGATGGTCTCGCAGACGAGGCCGCCGACGCCGAGAACGCCGTCCTTGTAGACCCTGACGCGATCGCGGCCGCCAGCGCGCTCGTTCGCGGCCTGTTCGGAGGCGCCGCGACCCTGGCGCCCGAGGCGTTGATCGGACAGCTGGAAACGATCGTCGGCCACGGCAAGCTCGCCTGGCCGCTGCCGGTGATTCGCACACTCGCCGACGCGCTCCTCGAGACGGTGGCCGGCCGGCAGCGAGGGCCGGCCTACGAAGTGCGCTGGCTGAACCTCACGGGATTCTGCGTGAGGCCCGGCTTCGGCAGCACGCTCGACGAGTGGCGGATCTCGGAGTTGCGCAAGGTCTACGCGGCGGGTATGACGTTCCCGAAGGAGATTCAGAACCAGGTCGAATGGCTCGTGCTCTGGCAGCGCGTCTCCGCAGGGTTCAACGCCGGCCAGCAACGCGAGCTGGCGTTGCGCGTCTCAGGCCAGCTCGGGCTCGGACAACGGAAAGCGCCGCGGCTCAATCCCCAGATCGAACGCGAAGCCTGGCGGCTGCTCGCCTCGCTCGAACGGCTCGATGCCGGGCAACGAGTGAAATACGGTGAGGAGCTCCTCGAACGGGTTCGCCGGGACCCGCGCAATCCTCACTGGCTCTGGGCCCTCAGCCGCTTCGGTGCCCGTCAGCCCTTGTACGGCCCGCTGAACGCCGCCGTTTCCCCTGCGGTCGCGGAACGGTGGATCGACCAGCTGCTGAACGCGAAAGAGATGACGGCCGACCGCGCTCAATGCATCGGCCACGTGGGCGCCAGGACTGGCGATCCCGCCAGGGACATCAACGAGACGACGGCCGAAACCGCGGCCGGTCGGCTGACCGCGGCCGGCGAACACGAGGCGGCCAGACATCTTCGAGTGGTGGCGGAGAGCTCCGCGTCAGAGAAGGGCCGGCTGTTCGGCGAAACACTGCCCGAGGGATTGAAGCTCGCGTAGTGTCCGTGCGCTCAGTTTCCAGCTTCCAGTTCGTCTGACAACTTCTTGCTGCCGACCGGGAACTCAGGACCCGGATCTGATGGCCCTTCATAGGTCTGTGCCAGGAGTTTCTTCACCAGGGCCACCACGGTATCCGGCAGGACGGGTTTCTCGATGAATGCGGCGCAGCCTGCCGCCGCTGCCGCTTCCTTGTCCGATGCCATCACGGACGCGGTCAGCGCGACGACCGGGATGTGCCGGACCGCAGGGTCGGCCTTGAAGGCCTTCACCACCTCGGTGCCGTGGCGATCGGGCAGTGACAGGTCGATCATGATCAGCGACGGCCGTGGCTCCATCGCGACGCGCTCGAGCGCACCGGCGCCGGTGCCGGCCTCGGCAATCGCGACACCGACCTCCTGGAGCACCGCGGCCATCAGATCGCGGCTGTCGACATGGTCGTCGACGACCAGCACGACCGGGCGGCCCTCGTAATCGGCCTCTCGGCGCCCACCCCGGAGCACGAGGCGGCGTTCAGGAGAGAATCGTCGTTCTGCCAACCGGCCGTCCCCGCATATGAAAGTGTGACACGGACTGTACGGGTGTCCGCGCGGACGGTCAAGCACCTCGACTTACGTATGTCCTCAATCCCTGGGTTCAGGCGGCCGATCGCCCGCGCTCCGGAGGCGGCAGCACGCACCGCAGCTCTGCGCGCGTGCGCAGTCCTCGCAAGATCCGGGTGGTCAGATGGCGGGTGTCGCAGCGGTCGTTCAGCACCTCGTCGAAGCCGCTCGCCTCGGCCGCGCGTCGACCCGGCTGCGGGGTTTCCGAGGGCACCAGCGCAATCAGCAGGCGGCGTCCGAAGTGAGGCTTGGCGCGGAGCCGTGCCGCCAGCATTGGCGCGGCCTCAATCTCTCGCACCCGCACGATCACCACGTGATACTCACGGATCGCCGCATCGTCGTCGGGCCACTCGATGATCTCGTGAACGACGAAACCCATCGCCCGCATCGCTTCTGGATGGGGTGTCCGATCACGGACCGGGTTGACGAACATCACGGCACACTGTTTCACCACTTCGCTCTCCGATTTCACAGTCCCTCTCAGTTCACGCTCCCTTCATTCCGAGATTGGCAATGCGCATGCCGTGGGGACTCCTGATCCAACTTGACCTTTCCGGTCCGTTCCACTAGAGTCCGCTCATCCATTAACAGTAGGGAAGGCGCGGAGAAGAGGGCGCCGTCCAAGCCGTGACTACATTCACCGTCGATCCCGGTGCGCGTGTGCTGTGGTGTCTTCGCCGGCGTGCGTCCGATGTCCGCTGCGTGGCGTTCGTCGGGCCGAACGTGGTCGAAGTGCAGGTCCTGCAGGAACGCGATCTGGTACTGAAGGAACTGTTTCCGTCCGAGACGGCCGCCGTGGGCTGGGCGGACCAATATCGCGATCGCCTGAAGCAGCAGGGATGGCACGACAGCCCCGATCAACGTTCGCCCTGGTCGGCCGCCTGACATAAACTGACTGGTCGGCCGCCTGACATAAACTGATCGGGCCAGCCTTCGCTCATAGGCAGATGCGAAGCGGCGCTGCCTTCGCGGCTGAACGAGCTACGGCTGGCAAGCCAGCCGAACCCGCGCCTGATCAGGAGCCCCTGTGCGACACTCCACGGATCGGTCTTCGTCGATCTTCCGGGTTGGACTGTTGGCGGTCCTGGCCCTGACGTCGCTCCCGGCGCAGCAACCGGCCTCACAGCAACCGCCCCAGGCGCCGCCGCAGACATCACAGGCGAAACCATCTCCAGAAGACCAGCCGCCGCGATTCAGGACCGACGCCAACTACGTCCGGGTCGACGTCTATCCAACCAAAGGCGGCACGCCCGTCGAAGACCTGCGCGCCGAGGACTTCGAGGTGCTCGAGAACGGCGTGAAGCAGCAGGTGCAGGCCTTCGAGCGGGTCGTCATCAGCCCCGCGGGGCCGCAGTCGATGCGCGTCGAAGCGAACACGGTTCGTGCCGGCGAGCAGATGGCGTCCAACCCACGCAATCGCGTGTTCGTGATCTTCCTCGACATCCCGCACGTCGACATCGTCTCCGGGCATCACATCAACAAGCCGCTCGTCGGCCTGATCGATCGCATTCTCGGCCCTGACGATCTGGTCGCGGTGATGACGACGGAGATGACAGCCTCGCAGATCACCTTCGGCCGCAAGACCGAGGTGATTGCTGACATGCTCGCCGACAAGTGGCACTGGGGAATGCGTGATTCCGTCATGGACATGGACCAGCGCGAGCGGGATTACATCGCCTGTTTCCCGCCGAGCGAGGCCGATCAAGCCGCCGGCAGGCTGCGGGCCGAGATCGTTTCCAAGATGATTGCGCGCCGCCGCGAACGGATGGTGCTCGACTCGCTTCGCGATCTCGTCCGCTACCTGGGCAGCGTCCGGGAAGAGCGCAAAGCCATCCTGACAGTGACGCAGGGCTGGCTCCTGTTCAGGCCGGATTCGTCGATGAACCAGCTGCGGGTCATGGACAGGCGAGGGAACACGGAACCGATTCCGGGCAACGAACCGATCGGTGTGGATCCCCTTGGCAAGCTGCGCGTCGGCGGGGAGAGCGCGCGTGACAACGTTCCAGCATCGCTGACGATCTGCGAGAAAGATCGGATGTACCTGGCCAGCATCGACAACGACGAGTACTTCCGCTACATCCTCGACGTCGCCAACCGGAACAACGCCTCGTTCTACCCAATCGATCCGCGCGGCCTCGCAGTGTTCGACGCACCGATCGGCCCGGAGGCGCCCCCGCCCCTCGACGTCGATCGGGCGATGCTCAATCAGCGCGGGCAGGTCCTGCGAACCCTCGCGGAGAACACCGATGGTCTCGCGGTCGTGAATACCAACGATCTGAATCGCGGCCTGCAGCGAATTGCCGACGACCTGTCTTCGTACTACCTGCTCGGGTATTACTCGACGAACACGAAGCTGGATGGTCAGTTCCGTCGCATCACCGTGCGCGTTCACCGGCCTGGTGTCGACGTGCGGGCAAGACGGGGCTATCGGGCGGCGACAGCCGAGGAGGTCAACGCCTCGCGCGCGGCGGCCGCCGCGCCGATCCCTGAAGCGACGAAAACCGCGACCGCCGCGCTGGCGAGGCTGGGCCGCATCCGCCCGGAGCAGCGGTTCGTCATCCATGCGTCGCCGGTTCGCCAGTCTCCCTCGGCGCCGGTGAGCGCCGTCTGGGTCGCGGGAGAACTTCAAGGCCCGCTGGAGGAGTTCGGGACCGGTGCCAGCGCCACGATCGAAATCAGCGGTACGGCGACCGCCTCGTCGACGGCGGCGCTGAAGCTCGGGGAGCGGGGGTTCCTCGTCAAGATTCCAGTGCAGGCAGGCGCCGGACCGTTGGACATTCGCGCGCGGATGACGCCCGCCGCCGGCGGAACGCCTCTCCAGGACGCCGCCAAACTCGATCTCGATCCGTCGCTTCAGCAGCCGCTGCTGTTCAGGAGGGGACTCTCGACCGGCAACCGGCTGCAGCCGGCTGCCAACTTCCAGTTCAGTCGAACCGAGCGATTGCACCTCGAGTTGCCGATCTCCACCGCCACCCCCCGGACGGGCCGGCTACTGGACCGGAACGCCCAAGCCCTCCAGATCCCCGTGCAGGTCGGTGAAAAGACGGACGCTGACGGGCAGCGCTGGCTGACGGCCGACGCGACGCTCTCGGCACTGGGAGCCGGCGACTACGTGCTCGAGGTCACGATGACTGCGGACGGGACGGAGCAGCGAGTGCTTACAGCGATACGCGTGACCAGATAGTGTCGAGATCCAGCAGATCACCGTCCCCCGGTATCCGCCGTATAGGCAGTAATGGACCCATCCGGCCACTCACGAATGACGAGCAAGGCGTCGTGCTCGTCGACGACGACCAGGGGCCATTCCCTGGTGGGGGTCTGACGGGAGCGGGCCAGCTGATCGCGAGCCCAGGTAAAGAGCCGTTGCGTTTCCGGATCGAACCCTTGCCACATCCCTGACTCGCCCCCTCCCCCGGTGGACCTACCTCAGCCATTGTCGATCAACAGCCAAGGACTGTCACCTCCTTGCAGGGAGCAAGCCGGTCGTTCACCCTAAGCCAGACGCGTCGAATGTGACCTGGTCGTACCACCAGAGGTTCTGAAACAGGACACCTGCGGTGGTCAAGGGACCATTTGTGTAATCGATTATGTGTTTCACGGTGCGGCGGCCATCGATGGCGTCGAACATTCGCTTCTCGTGCGCGTTCAGCGCCAGGATCAGGTCAGGGTATGGGTGGCTGCGGTTGAGCACGACCGCGGCAGCACCGGCGGGCAGGCGTTCCTGGAGGCACAGGGTCGACGGAAGCCTCAGCGGGACGTACTCGGGCGATCGGTCGGGATCGAACCGAAAGGCTCGGCCGCTTTCACCGGTCTCGCTTCGGTACGCCACCAGGCTGTGAGCTGACATCGTTCCTCGCCACAGCTCGAGGGCGGCGAACTGTTCACGGGCGGAAAGCTCCGAGAGTCGCGCCGCGTGTGGTGTCGTCGCGATCGTTCCGCACTGGGGAAGGTACGGCGCCTGCCAGTACCATCGCTCGAATTGCAGACCGTTCCTTTCGAGAAAGTCGAAGACCTGCGGTACTGAGTACGAACGATCGCGCGGGTTGAGCAGGGCGTCGGCAATCGCGTCGGCATTGCCGGCATCTCGGGAGCCCCGCAGGACGGCCGCGAGCGGGTGCTGCGCGGGAATTGCCTTGAGCGTCGCCATCAGATCGGCGATCTCCTGCTCCGACGTCCCCAGCCCCAGTCTCCGGCAATAGTCCTGGACCATGTAGATCCCGGCCCGTCCGAACGGCGCATACAACATCAAGTAGACGGCGCCATCGGGCTTCAAAGCGGCGCGCAGCGCGCGAAGGCCCGCATCAGGATCCGCAAGATGGTGCAGTACGCCCGTACAGACGATGAGATCGAACTGCCGGCCCAGCGTGTCTACCGTTTCCACTGAGAGTTGATGGGTCTCGAGATTGGTGAGGCGGTATTTCTCAACGAGCCGGCGAGTGTGGTCCAGGCTGGTCGGGCTGACGTCGATCCCCACGACGCGCGCCTGCGGCCGGCAGAGCGCGTACTTGGCCGCCTGCCACGTACCGCAGCCGGCGATGAGAATGTCGAGATCGGCCCGGAATGGTTGCTGCGGCCAGAACAGGTGGTACTCGGCGCGAGCGCGGTTGGGGTCCCGCCACTCGTCACGCGCGCGATCCAGGTTCTCGACAGGCGGGGGATAGGGGTGACTGGTGTAGAACTCGGCGATCGGGTCGGCGCCCGGGTCGTGCTCTGAATTCCTCACGGCTCATGCAGTATTGTCCGCCACGCGGTCAGGGGAAAGATGGAGCGGCCGTCCGTGGAACGGCCGCCCCAGTCATGCGCCGCGCGCCTAGGTCCCGGCGCCAGCCGCCCTTGACATAGCGTCCTGGTTCTTCCGCGCTTTCTCGAGCGCCTGGTCGATGCTGAAGCTTGCGGGCCGCTGCCGCGGCGGGAACTCCTGGAAGGTCTTGAGAAATTCCCCGACGATGGCTTGCGCGGGCACTAACAGGAACGCCCGGTC
>Ga0209382_10000077_pt1 | contig 138078 bp, 139 predicted proteins | sample SoiMetdeltSBSDD5_FD_187599 | JGI IMG/M metagenome (GOLD analysis project Ga0209382, IMG submission 187599) | Bulk soil microbial communities from a Populus tree surrounding site in Tennessee, USA - Soil MetaG P. deltoides SBSDD5 (SPAdes) (version 2) | ecosystem: Environmental > Terrestrial >... | reverse complement strand
GCACCGGGCGAGGGCGCCTCTCTCACAGCCGAGGACGTAGCCTCCCGCAGCCTACGGCGACCCTCTCCCGGATCCCGTCTCTTCGGGTCTGTATGAAGAGTCCGCGATGAGTGCCCAACATACAAGCCTACTGCGGGTGCGGGGGCTGTCGGCGTTCTACGGTCCCTTCCAGGCGCTCTTCGACGTCTCGCTGGACGTCGCCGACGGCGAGACGGTGGCGGTGATCGGCGCCAACGGCGCGGGCAAGAGCACGTTCCTGCGCGCGCTGGCCGGCGCGCTGCCCGTGCCGCCGGGCGCCGTGGAGCTCGCGGGGAGGCCGGTGGGCGGCCGGCCCGCCCCGGCGCTGGTCGAGCTGGGCGTCGTGCTCGTCCCCGAGGGGCGTCGCATCTTCCCGAGCCTCACGGTGCGCGAGAACCTGCTGGTGGGCGCCTACCGCCGGCGGCCCGGCCCGTGGACGGTCGAGCGCGTGTGCGAACTGTTCCCGATCCTGGGGCAGCGTCGCGACCAGCCGGGCACGAATCTCTCAGGCGGCGAGCAGCAGATGCTCGCCGTCGGCCGCGGCCTCATGGCCAATCCCCGGCTGCTCCTCGTCGACGAGATCTCGCTGGGGCTGGCGCCGCTGGTCGTGAAGACTCTCTACCGAGGGCTGGAGGCCGTGAAGGCCGAGGGCACGACGCTGCTCGTGGTCGAGCAAGATGTGACGCAGGTGCTCGCGGTGGCCCAGCGCGTCTACTGCTTCCGCAAGGGCGCCGTCGCGCTGGAGGGCAAGCCGGCCCGCCTCACCCGCGAGCAGATCTCGGCCGCCTACTTCGGGACCTGAGTGTGGCCTGGGTGGACACGATCCTGCAGGGCATCTTGCTGGGCGGGCTCTACGCCCTGTTCGCCACCGGGCTGTCGCTGATCTTCGGCGTCATGCGCCTGGTGAACCTCGCCCACGGCGACTTCAGCATCCTGGCGGCCTTCATCGCCGTGGTGGCCGTCGAGACGCTGGACCTCAACCCGCTCCTGGCCCTGATCGTGGTCGCGCCCGTCATGGCCGGCGCGGGCTACGCTCTGCAGCGGCTCGTCCTCAATCGTCTCCTGGGCCGCGGCGTTCTCCCCGCCGTCCTGGTGACCTTCGGCCTGTCGATCGTGATCCAGAACGCCCTGCTCGAGATCTTCTCGGCCGACTCTCACCGGCTCAATCCGGGCGGCATCGAGACGGCCAGCCTGCCGCTCGGTGGCGGGCTGGCGGTCGGCTGGTTTCCGCTGCTCACCTTCGCGGTGGCCGTGCTGCTGCTGGTCACACTGCAGCTCGTCATCCGGCGCTCGGCGATCGGCCGGGCCTTCCGGGCCGCCTCCGACGACGGCCCCACCGCCGCGCTCATGGGCATCGACACCGGGCGCCTGTACGCCGTCGCCATGGCGCTGTCGCTGGCCATCGTCGCCGTGGCCGGCATCTTCCTCGGCATCCGGACGACGTTCGCCTTCAGCAGCGGCCCGGACCGCCTGCTCTTCGCCTTCGAGGCGGTGATCATCGGCGGCCTCGGCTCGCTGTGGGGCACGCTCGTCGGCGGCGTCATCCTGGGCATCGCCCAGACGACCGGCGCCCGCATCTCGCCCGGCTGGGGCGTGCTGTCCGGTCACCTGGTCTTCCTGGCCGTCCTGCTGCTCCGCCCCTCCGGCCTCTTCGCGACGTCGCGCCGGATCCACTGATGATCGCCTCATCCGCGCGGTGCGACGCGCCCCGCCCGGCGGCCTTGGCCGGCCGATGACCGTCGCCGTCGAGCGCACCACGCGGGCAGGACGTGTCGGCGCCGTCGCCGGCGTCGCGCTGCTCGCCGTTCTCGCGGCCGTGCCGTGGGTCGGCGATGCGGGGCTGATGCGCCTGGTGATCGAGTTCATCGCCCTGCTGGTCCTGGCCCAGATGTGGAACCTGCTGGCCGGCTACGCCGGGCTCGTGTCCATCGGCCAGCAGGCCTGGGTCGGCGTCGGAGGCTACGCGCTCGTCGTGCTGGCCGACGACCTCGGCGTGAACGCGTTCCTGGCCGTGCCGCTCGCGGGCCTGGTCGCGGCCGTTCTCGCGCTGGCCACGTCGGCCCTGGTCTTCCGGTTCCGCGACGCCTACTTCGCCGTCGGCACCTGGGCGGTGGCCGAGGTCTACCGCCTGCTCGTCGCCAGCTCCCCCGCGCTGGGCCGCGGCACCGGGCGCACGTTGAAGGCGGTGTTCCCCCTGCCGCGGCAGACGCGCGAGCTGGTGACGTACGCCATCGCCGTGGCCGTCGGCGTGGCCGCGATCGCCGCCGTCTATCTCTATCTGCGCTCGCGACGGGGGCTGGGACTGATGGCGGTCCGCGACAGCGAGCCGGCCTCCGAGAGCCTCGGCGTGGACGTGTATCGCACGAAGCTGACCGTGTACGTGGCGGCGGCCTTCGGCACGGGAGTGACCGGCGCGCTGATCTACCTGAACCTGCTGCGCATCTCCCCCGACGCCGCCTTCTCGATCAGCTGGACGGCCTACACCGTGTTCAGCGTCGTCATCGGCGGTCTCGGCACCCTGGAGGGCCCGATCGTCGGCACCCTGGTGTTCGTCGTGCTGCGAGAGCTGCTCGCCGACTACGGCAGCTGGTACATGATCCTGCTCGGCGGGCTGGCCGTGCTGGCGATGATGCGCTACCCGCAGGGCCTGTGGGGCCTGGTCGTCGCGCGCTGGGACATCCGCGTCTTCGCCGTCCAGCGCCGGGTCCGGGCGCCCGACACCGCGCCGACACCGCCGCCCTGACGGACCGGCGGCCGGCCCGGACCGTCTAGCCAGGACTATTCATGAATGCCGTGACGCCGAAGCGGGACGTGGTCAGAGCGACCCCCATCCACCCGCCTGCCGCCGTGTCCCGTTCGACCGTCGGCACGCATTCAATAGTCCGGGCTAGACGAGCCGGCCGACCAGCATCTCGACGACGCGATCGCCGGCGAGCTCGGGCCGGTGCTCCCAGATGACGGGCACGCCGACGCGGCGGAGCGTGTTCATGAGGGTGAGCGCCTCCTCCGGCGGGGCGACGACGTTGCGTACCGCGAGCACCACGCCCCGGCCGCTGCCGGCGGCCTGCTCCCGGAACACGCCGGTCACCGGCCAGCGCGCCTCCGTCATCACGTTGCGCAGCTCGCGCGCGTAGTGGATCGACTCGCGCTCGTCGACGGCGGACACCCTGACCTCGAGGGGCGTCACCCGGCCCAGCGTCTGCACCAGCGTCTGGCGCTGGCCGGGACCGAGGGCACGGGCCCTCGACAGCCGCGATCCGAGCACACTCAGGCCGCCCGCGATCAGCACGAGGACGATGGCCGTCGCGCCGGCGGCCCCGCTCCGCTCCACGCCGATCGCCGCGGTGCCCACGGCGGCGACCGAGCAGCCAATGCTGACGAACATCAGCAGGCGCACGTGCCGGGGCAGGGCGCGGAGCAGCCTGCGCTCGAGCACCCGGTAGCGGCGCAGCCAGACGTCCCCGACCACGCCGTCAGCCCCGGGGTCCGACCGGCAGCACGATGGCCGGCTCCTCGGCGCGTCGCCGGTAGAGCAACGCGGTGCGACCGATCACCTGGGCCACGTGGGCGCGCGTCCGCGCCGCCAGCGCCTCCGCGGTCACGTGCCGGTCCTCCGGCGCGTTGTCGCCGACGCGGATCTTGACGAGCTCGCGGGCCTCGAGCAGCGCGTCGGCCTGCTGCACCACCGCGTTGCTGACGCCATCGTGGCCCACCTGCAGGGTCACGGTGAGGCGCTGGCCGAGCGCGCGAAGGTACCGGCGCTGCGCGCCCGTCAGCCGGTCCGTCACCGCGCGGCCTGCACGACCACGCCGGCGGCGAGCAGGCGCGCGATCTCGGCCTCGTCGATGCCGGATTCGCGCAGCACGTCCACCGTGTGCTCGCCGATCTCCGGCGCCATGCGCGCCGGCACCTTGTCCTGTCCGGCGATCTGCAGGGGGCTGCTCACGGTCAGCGAGGCGCCGGCCCGCGAGTCGTCGAGCGACACCAGCGCGCCGCTGGCCCGCATCTGGACGTCGTGGGGGATGTCGTCCAGCGTGCCGACCACGCTGTGCGCGATGCCGTGGCGCTCGAGCAGCGGCCGCCACTCCGACCAGTCGCGCGCGGCGAACACACCATCGAGCAGCTTGACCAGGTCGCGGGCGTTGGCGCGGCGCGCCTCGGGCGTGGCGAAGCGGGGATCGGCGACGAGATCGGCCCGGCCGATGCCGGTGGCGAAGTCGGCCCACCGCCGGCCGTCGGCGGTGAGCGTGACCAGGAGCCACCGGCCGTCACGACAGCGATAGAGGTTGGCGAGGGCGTCCGCGGCCTCCTCGCGCGGGGGACGCACGACGGTGCGGGCGCCGCACAGGATGCCCTGCACCGCGATCGCGTTCAGCCACAGCCCGTTGGCCATGAGCGACGTCGCGACCATGGCGCCGCGGCCCGTGCGCTCGCGCTGGTAGAGCGCGGCCATGATCGCGCCGAACAGCGAGACCCCGGTCGGATGGTCGCCCATGCCTGGCAGCGAGCGCGACGGCGGCGCCTCCGGCGACGGGCGCACCAGGTCCATCAGCCCCGTCCGCGCCCACAGCGCGGTGCTGTCGAAGCCGGGCCGGCTCGCCTCCTCGCCGGTCTCGCCGTAGGCGGTGATCGAGCCGTAGACCAGGCGCGGATTGAGCGGTGACAGGTCCTCCCACCGGATCCCCAGGCGCTCGCGGTGGTCGAGCGGCACGTTGGTGACGAACACGTCGGCGCCCCGCACGAGGTGGTGGAGCAGGTGCCGGCCCTCGGCGGCGCGCAGGTCGATCGCCACGCCGCGCTTGGTGCGGTTGTCGACGATCCACGGGAAGTTGTACGGGCTGGCCGGGTAGCTCGCGCTGCGGACGCGGTAGGTGTCGCCGCCGGGCGGCTCGACCTTCACCACGTCGGCGCCGAAGTCGGCCATCATGGTGGTCGCCACCGGTCCGGCGATGAAGCTGGCCGCGTCGATCACGCGGAGGCCCTCGAGCAGGCGAGGCTCGGACGTCATCACTCGCTGGCGAGTATAGCCACGTCAGGCAACCCCGAAGTTGAAGACGCCGAAGATCATCTCCGGGCGCCAGGCCGGCGGCGTGCCCAGCCACATCCGGGTCACGTGGCGCTCGGCCGTGATGCCCCGCTCGGCCAGGTACTGGACCGCCGCCGCGTTGGCCGTCGGCAGGCCGACGGTCCGCGAGCGCCGGGGCCCGACGCTCGCCGCGCGGTGCAGCAGCGCCAGCCCGGCGGCGGCGTCGCGTGCGATCGCCGGACCACCGCCCCACGGGCAGGCGAGGTGAAAGCCGACGAGCGCGTCGCCCCGGAACGCCACCCAGCCCGCGTCCGCCAGCGACTCGATGAAGGCCCGGCGGTCCTCGCCGGTCGCTTCTCGGTCGAGCGCGGCGGCCCCCGCCATGTGGCGCGGCTCCATGCGGCGCAGCGAGACGCGGCCGTCGGCGGGCGGCGGCGGCCACGCGAACGCGCCGTACCGCTCACCCGCCACGAACCCGAGACGCTCGTACACCGGCCGCCCGGCGTCCGTCGCGAGCAGCAGCACGACGCCGGCCGAGCGCGCCCGGAGCCAGTCGATGGCGGCCCGCGTGAGGCGGGCGCCGAGACCCGCTCGCTGATGGTCGGGGCGCACGACGATGCCGTGGACCCATCCGGTGGCCGGCGACCCCGGGAAGACGGTCGCCCCGCCGGTGCCCACGATCGCGCCGCCCGCGTCGGCGACGAAGAGCGCGGTGTCGGCGCGGGCCCCGTAGAAGTCGAACAGGTCGCGGCGCTGACGCCATCCGACCGCGTCGTTGGCGGCCAGCGCCCCGTCGAGGTCCGCGGGAGCGAACGCTCGCACGGTCACCGACGTCCCGGCGCTCACGGACGACACGGTGTCCCGGCGGCGCACGACACGGTCCGGGGGCGGGAGGCGATCACCAGGCCGAGTATAATCGCCCGCGCGAGAGGAGGCCGCGTCATGCGTACGCACATCGAGGGGGGGTGGGTCGTCGCGTTCAACGGCCGGACGCACGAGGTGTACGAGTCCGGCAGCGTCGTGTTCGAGGACGATCGCATCGTCCACGCCGGCCCGGCCTACGTGGGCGCGGCCGACGCGCGCCTGTCGGCCCGCGGCAAGCTCGTCTCGCCCGGATTCGTCAACACCCACGTGCACACGGCCGGCAACGCGGGCGATTACCTGCTCCTCGACATGGCCAAGAACGACTACCGGACGTCGAACTACATGAGCTTCGCCGCCCCGCTCAAGGGCAAGATGACGCCGCCGCCGCCCGCCGCGGTGGCCGCCATCCGCGCGTTCGTGTTCCTGCACGCTCTGAAGAACGGCACCACCACGATCATCGACGTGGGGGGCCTGCGCGGGGACTGGGACGGTTACGCGCGACTGGTGGACGACCTCGGAGTCCGCGTGTACGGCAGCCCGCCGTTCCGCGACCGGGACACCTTCATGGACGCCCAGGGCCGGCTCACCTACGAGGAGGATCTCGCGGTCGGCCGCGAGCGGCTGCGTGAGGCCGTGGGCTTCGTGAAGAGCTTCGACCGGACCGCGAGCGGCCGGCTGCGGGGCATGCTGAACGCCGCCCAGGTGGAGACCTGCACCGAGCGTCTGCTGCGCGAGGGCCGGGATGCCGCCCGCGAGCTGGACGTGCCCATCCACACTCACGCCGGCGGCAACCTGATCGAGTTCCACCGGATCATGGGCGAGCATCGCAAGACGCCGATCCAGTTCCTGGCCGACATCGGCTTCCTCGACGAGCGCGCCCTCATCGGCCACGCCGTCTTCGTGGGCGGCCACCCGTGGACCGGCCATCCCTTCGGCGACGACGTGCGCGTGCTGGCCGAGCGCGGGGCCACCGTCGGTCACTGCCCGTACAAGTACGCCAAGATGGCGATGACGCTGCGCTCGTTCCAGCGCTACCTCGATGCCGGGGTGACGATCTCGCTCGGCACCGACACGTTCCCGCTCGACATCGTCTCCGAGCTGCGCTGGGCGTCCGTGCTGGCCAAGACCACCGACGGCAACTACCAGGCCGGCCAGCACCGCGACGTCTTCAACGCCGCCACCCTGGGCGGCTGCCGGTTCATCGCGCGCGACGATCTCGGCCGGCTGGTGCCCGGCGCCAAGGCCGACATCCTGCTGATCAACCTCGACCACATCGGTGGCGGCATGTACGCCGACCCGATCAAGGCCCTGGTCGACGCCGCCAGCGGGCGCGACGTGGACACCGTCGTCGTCGACGGCAAGGTGCTCGTGCAGGACGGCCACCTCACCCGCGTGGACGAGGCGGAGGTGTACGCGCGGGCCCGTGAGGCGACACGGCACGCCTGGAGCCGCGTCGCCGGCTGGCGCTGGGACGGCGCCGGGGTCGACCAGATCATCCCGCCGGCCTTCCCCCTGCACCGCGCGGTCTGAGCCGCGTCCATGCGAGGCCGGCAGGTCCTCATGGAAAGCCTGGTCGCCCACGGGGTCGACCACGTCTTCGGCAACCCCGGCACGACCGAGAGCCCGATCCTCGACGCGCTCCTGGACTATCCCCAGCTTCGCTACGTCGTCGCGCTGCACGAGGGCGTCGCGCTCGGCGCCGCGAGCTACTACGCCCGGGCGACGGGCAAGACCGCGGTCGTGAACCTGCACGTGGCGCCGGGTCTCGGCAACGCGCTCGGCATGCTCTACAACGCCCTCAAGAGCCGCTCGCCGCTCCTGGTGACCGCCGGCCAGCAGGACACGCGCCTGCGTTTGCGCGGCCCGGTGCTCGGCCACGACCTGGTGGCCATGGCCGCCCCGCTCACGAAGTGGAGCGTCCAGGTCGAGCGGGCCGACGAGTTCGCGCTCGTCGTGCACCGCGCCCTCAAGATCGCCGCCGACCCACCGGCGGGGCCCGTCTTCGTCGCCTTGCCGATCGACGTGCTGGAGCAGGAGACCGACGTCGGCCCGCTCGCTCCGGGCCGGCTCTACCGGGCGCCGGCACCCGACCCCGCGGCGGTCGGCGCGGCCGTCGCGCGGCTGCTGGCCAGCCAGCGGCCGGCGATGGTCGTCGGCGACGACGCGGCCGGGGCGGCGGAGGAGGTGGCCGCGCTGGCCGAGCGCCTCGGCGCGGCGGTGTGGTGCGAGGGCATCCGCGCGCACCAGGTCCTGCCGAGCGCTCACCCGAACTTCCGGCTCGGGTTGCCGTTCGACGCCGTCGCCATCCGCCGAGCGCTGGAGGGCGCCGATACCGTGCTCCTCATCGGCGGCCCGTTCTTCGAGGAGGTCTGGTATGCGCCCGGCTCACCCCTGCCGACGGGCGCGACGGTCGTCCAGATCGAGGCCTCGCCGGAACGGCTGGCTCACAACCTGGCGGTGACCGTCGGGCTGGTGGGCGATCCGCGCCACTCGCTGGTCGCCCTCGTCGCCGCCGTCGAGCGCGAGGCCGGCGACGCCTTCCGGGAGACGGCGACGCGGCGCAACCAGTCGTTCCGGGCCCTCAAGGCCCAGGAAGTCGAGGGGCAGCGCGCCCGGGCCGCCCGGCGCTGGGATCACGTGCCGATCTCGGTGCCGCGCCTGATGGCGGAGCTGGAGGCGGCGCTGCCGCCCGGGACCATTGTCGTCGACGAGGCGATCACCGCCAGCCTCGATCTGGCCCGGACGCTCACGTTCGAGCGCGTCGGCGAGTACGTCGGCGCGCGCGGCGGCGGCATCGGCCAGGCGCTGCCGGGCGCCCTGGGCGTGAAGCTGGCCCATCCCGAGCGGCCCGTCGTCGCCGTCTCCGGCGACGGCTCGGCGATGTACAGCATCCAGGCGCTGTGGACCGCGGCCCATCACGACCTGGCCGTGGTGTTCCTGATCCTGAACAACCGGGAGTACAGGATCCTCAAGCACAACATGGACACCTACCGCCAGCGCTTCGGCGCCAAGCCGGACCGCGGGTATCCGCACATGGACCTCGTCGCGCCCGACCTGGGCTTCGTCGACCTCGCCCGCGGCATGGGCGTGGAGGCGGCGCGGGTCACGGAGCCCGGCCAGCTCCGCCCGGCGCTCGACAAGGCCCTCGGGGCTCGCCGGCCGTTCCTGCTCGACGTCGTGATCGAGGGGCGGAGCTGACCCGGGCCGGGGCCCGGCTACCACTCGAGCGCGATGAGGCGACCGAGGCGGATGTTCGTGTAGACGATCGTGCCGTCGGGCCGCTCCGATCGGTACGCGTCGCGGACCGGCGCCGGAGGCCACTCGACCGGCGCCTCGTAGAGGCGGAGCACCTGGGCGACGTACTCGCGTGTCTCCGGGTACGGCGGGACGCCCCGGTACGCCACGACCGGCCCCTCGCCCGCGTTGTACGCCGCGACGGCGAGCCGCACGTCGGAACGGAACCGGACCATCAGGGACCGCAGGTGGCGCGTACCGCCGTCGATGTTCTCGCGCGCGTCGAACGAGTTCCGGACGCCGAGCGCCGCGGCCGTCTCGGGCATGAGCTGCATGAGCCCCCGCGCGCCCCGGCGGGACACCGCGCGGGGATTGAACCCGGACTCGACGCGGATGACGGACCAGATCAGCCGCTGCGGCACCGCGTGGCGCACGGCCGCCTCGGCGATCTCGCGCGAGTAGGCGCGATCGTCGCCGGGGATCGGGCGCGCGCGCGACGTGAGCGCGTCGCGTCGGTACGTCGCGATGTCGCGGGCGCGCACGGTCCGTTCCCACGTCGTGCGCGGCTCGGCCCCTGCCGAGGCGGCGACCACCGCACTGCTGACACCGAGGATCATCAGCCAGCGGCCACGGGATCTCATGGAGGCTCTTCAGGGCAAAACCGATACCGAACCCCGGAAGCTCAAGGATCTCCGCACGTTCAGGCGTTCGTGCCAGAAATGTCGCTGGTGCGAGCCTGACCGAATGGATGACTCCTGGTCGGCCGCTCCGGCGAGCCCGGCGTCACCGGGTCTGCATCACCACCGGCGGGACGCGATCGCTCCACGGCGCCGCGGCTTCGAGCGCGGCCGCGGCCCGCAGCACCGTCGCCTCCGCGCGTCGCTTGCCGACGATCTGGAGCCCGACGGGTAGCCCCCCTCCCGTGAAGCCGCACGGGATCGAGATGGCCGGCAGCCCGAGCACCGAGAACGCGTACGTGAGAAACGAGCGCTGCATGCCCTTGCCCACCGGCCGTCCGTTCACCTCCAGGACGTGGGGGTGCTCGATCGGGAACGCCGGCACCGCCATCGTGGGCGTCAGCCACACGTCGCGGGGCTCGAGGAATTCGCGCACCCGCTGCCACTGGCGCGTGCGCAGCAGCTCGCCCTCGGCGATCTCGCGCGCCGACAGGGCCAGCCCGGCTTCGGTGTTCTCGACGAGGCCGGCCTGCAGCACCGCGCGATGCTCGGGCAGCTTGTCGGCGTGGCGCGCGACCATGAGCAGGCCCCGCGTGAGGCGCACGATCTCCGGCACGTCGCGCAAGTCGGCGCAGGCCGCCTCGGCCGTGGCGCCCAGCGACCGGAACACGCCCACGGCCCGCTCCACGAGCGCGCGGACCTCGTCGTCGACTTGCACCAGTCCGCCCAGGTCGGGCGTCCACGCCACGCGCCAGCCCTTCACCGACGGGCCGCGCGCGGCCGCCAGGAACTGGCGCGGGTCGACGTCGTAGCTCAGCGGGGCCCGGTCGTCGGGGCCGGCCATGACCGAGAGCATCAGCGCGGTGTCGGCGACGCTGCGCGCCATCGGGCCTTCGACCGAGTACGAGTCCCAGGCCAGGACCGAGGGAACCCGCGGGATCAGGCCGGGCGTCGTGCGAAAGCCCACGACCCCGCAGAACGAGGCCGGCCCGCGCAGCGAGCCGCCGAGGTCGGTCCCCTCGGCCAGCGGGCACATCCCGGTGGCCAGCGCCGCGGCCGAGCCGCCGCTGGAGCCTCCGGCCGTCCTCGCGAGGTCCCACGGGTTGCGGGTGGCGCCGAACACCGCGTTCACCGTGTTGGGCCCGAAGGCGAACTCCGGCGTGTTGGTCTTGCCGAGCACGATCGCGCCGGCGGCGCGCAGGCGCTGGACCACCAGCGCGTCCTCGGCCGGCACATGGTCCTCGAAGAGCGTGGAGCCGTGGGTCGTGCGGATCCCCGCCGTCGGCGTGACGTCCTTGATGGCGACCGGCACGCCGAACAGCGGCGGCAGGGCGGCGCCGCGCTTGAGGGCGGCCGTGGCCCGGCGGGCCTCCCAGAGGGCGGCGTCCCTGGCCAGCGTCACGATCGCGTTCACCGTCGGGTTGACCGCGTCGATGCGGGCGAGCAGCGTCTGCACGACCTCGAGCGGCGAGGCGCGGCGCGAGCGGTACAGCTTGAGCAGATCGCCGGCGGCAGCGAAGGTCAGGTCACGGGGCGGCATGGGTCCTCCGGAGGGTGTCCCCTCACTTCAGGCTGCCGGCGGTGAGCCCGCCCACCAGGTACCGCTCGATCAGGGCGAACAGCACGACCACCGGCACGATGGCGATGATGGAGGCGGCGAACAGCGAGTTCCAGTGCTGCACGTAGGCGGTCACGTACGTCGTGATGCCCACCGTCAGGGGCTTGCGGGCGGCGTCGGTCATCACGGTCAGGGCCACGATGTACTCGTTCCAGGCGGCGATGAACGCGAAGATGGCGGCGGTGACGATGCCCGGCAGCGACAGCGGCAGCACGATCCCCAGCAGCAGCCGGACCCGGCCGCAGCCGTCCACCGCGGCCGCCTCCTCGATCTCGCGCGGGATGGACGCGAAGAACGCGCGCAGGATCCAGACCGCGAAGGCCAGGTTGAAGGCCGCGTTGGTCAGGATCAGCGCCGTGTAGGTGTTGATCAGGTCCAGCTCGAAGAACTCGCGATAGAGGCCGACCACCAGCGCGGTGGGGGCGAACATCTGGGTGACGAGCACGAGGAACAGGAATGCGGTGCGGCCGGGAAAGCGATAGCGCGCGGTGTAGTAGCCGGCTGGCACCGCGGCCAGGATCACCAGCGCGGTCGACGCCGCCGCCACCACCACCGAAACCCACAACCACGACTGGAACGCCTCGTCGCGCACGACGGCCAGGAAGTTGTCGGGCTGCCAGGCGACCGGGAGCAGTTGCGGCGGTGTGGTGCGCAGCTCCGCGGACGGCTTCAGGGCGGTGAAGAGCATGACCAGGTAAGGTGAGAGCAGCACGAGCGCCAGGGCCTGGCCCGCGCCCGCCAGCGCGATCCGGCGCCGCGCGCTCAGCTCACGCACCCTGCTCGCGCCAGCGCACGGCGCGCAGGTAGACGAGCACGGCCAGGAGGATGGCCGCCACGTTCATGACGCCGAGGGCGGCGGCCAGGCCGACGTCGCGCAGCGAGCTCTTGAAGGCGATCTTGTACATGTAGGTGATCGTGGTGTCGTGGCCGAAGCCCGGGTTGCGGTCGTTGAGCGTCCACACGATCGGGAACGAGTTGAAGACGTAGATCATGTTCAGCACGGTCGCGACCAGCAGGGCCGGCCGCAGCAGCGGCAGCGTGACCGACCGGTAGGTCCGCCAGGCCGAGGCGCCGTCGACGCGGGCGGCCTCGTACACCTCGCCCGGGATCGTCTGCAGGCCGGCCAGCAGCACGTAGGTGGTGAACGGCAGCGACACGAACACGCCGACCGCGATCATCGCGCCCATCACGATGCGGTCGTCGCCCAGCCAGTCGACCGGCGCCGGCAGGACGCCGGTCGCCACCAGCGCGTGGTTGAGGATCCCGAAGTAGTAGTCGTAGATCCACACGAAGAGCTTGGAGGTCATCACCAGCGAGGCGGCCCAGGGAACGATGAGCGCCCAGCGCACGAGGCGGCGCCCCGGGAACTCGAGGTCCAGGAACTGCGCCAGGCCCAGCGAGATCGCCAGGGTGACGCCGACGACGACGGCGACCCACACCGCGGTGTTGCCGACGACGGTCGGCAGGGCTTCCTGCGCGGCCAGCCGCGCGTAGTTGCGCAGCCCGACGCCGCCCTGGTACAGCCCGGTGATCGAGTACTGGCTCAGCGAGGCGCGCACCAGCAAGACGGCCGGGTAGAGGACGACGGCGCCGATCAGCGCCAGGCTGGGGCCGAGCCACAGCAGGGCGCGAGCGCCGCCGCGCGTCAGCGTCTCAGCGGCCGCCGGCCGCGGCCAGGGCGTTCTTCTGGAGCTGCCCGAGGACCTGGCGCGGGTCGCCGCCCGGCTGCACCGCCAGGCCGATGGTCTGCTGGACGTCGAGCTTGACCTTGTCCCAGGCGGGATCGGTCGTCGGCGCCAGCCGGGCGCTGGGGAGGGCGTCGAGGTACGGCCGGAGCTTGGTGTTGTCGCGCATCTGCCGAAGCCCCGAGGTCGTCACGGGCAGGAAGCCCTCGGCCGCGATCCAGCGCGTGATGTTCTCCGGCTGGTAGTACAGGTCGAGGAACTTCTTCACGGACTCCTGGTTGCCCTTCTTCTTGAAGGCCATCAGGTAGTCCTCGACTGCGAGGGTCACGCTGGCGCCGGTGTTGGTCGGCATCGGCGCCACCCCGTAGTCCACCTTGCCGTCGGCGTCGAGCTGGGCGGCCAGCGGACTGAACCCCATCACCATGCCCACCTTGCCGTCCTTGAAGAGCTGGAAGGCGCCGTCGGTGCGGTTGGTCTTGCCCGGGTTGACCTGCGTGACCCGGTGCTTGTTGGCGAGGTCGGCGAGGAACTGCAGGGCCTGGACGTTCCTGTCGCTGTCGATCGCCCACGCCTCGCCCGACTTCCAGTCGCCGCCGTTGTTCCACATCCAGATCGACCACTCGGCCTGCGCCTCCTCCGGCCCCAGCGGCAGCGCGTAGCCGATCGCCCCCTGCCCCAGGCCCTGGACCTTCTGGGCGGCCCGCAGGAACTCGTCCCACGTCCCCGGAGGACCGGCGAGCCCGGCCCGAGCGAGCAGCGCACGGTTGTAGAAGAACGCGCGGGCGCTCGACAGGATCGGAAAGCCGTAAAGCTTGCCCCGATACTCGCCGCCGCGGGCGAACGGCTCCAGGAAGTCGTCCTTCGTCTTCGGCGAGAGCACCTCGTCGGCCGTGTAGAGCAGCCCGTCCTTGGCGTAGCTCGAGAACGAGTTGAGGTTGAGCACGTCGGGGGGCTGGTTGTTCTGCAGCATGGTGCTCACCTGCTGGTCGATCGAGTTCCAGTCGATCACCTGCAGGTCGACCTTCACGCCAGTTTGCTTGGTGTACGCCTCAGCCAGCCCCTGCCAGAACGGCCGCGTGTGGTCCTTGCTGTAGTCGGCGATCACGACCTTGATCGCGCTGCCGCCCCCGCGCTCGCACGCGCCCAGCGTCGCCGCGGCGACGAGGACCACGAGGAGCGCGGTCGCGCGCCGCATCGCCCTCACGGCGCCAGCTCCTTGGCGAGCGCCTGGGCGAGCCGCTCGTAGTGCTCGCGCCGGTTGTAGAGCTGCGCGGAGATGCGGAGCAGGCGGCGCGGCGCCGAGGGCCAGCTCATCACCGGCACCTCGATGCCCCACGCCTCGAACAGCCGACGCTGCAATGGGTCGGGGCGGCGCCAGCGCGTCTCGCCGTCGCCGTCGGGCAGCCGCAGGCTGGCCAGCGAGCCGAGCATCTCGTCGGGGCACGGCGCGGGCGTATCGAGCGTCTCGCACAGCAGGCGACGGGCGTCCACCGCGAGCGCGTGGTTACGGGCCATGAGCGCCGGCCACCCCCCCGGCAGCAAGCCGCCGAGGTACTCGATGGCCCTGGGAACCGTGAGCCAGGCCGTCGGATCGCTCGTGCCCGTCCAGTCGAACTCCAGCCGGAAGCGCGAGCGGCCCGGGGACACGGCGCTGGCGCCGTGGCTGATCGTCAGAGGCCGCACGTCGAGCTGGCGGTCACGACGGATCCACAGGAAGGCCGAGCCCTTCGGCGCGCACAGCCACTTGTGGCAGTTCCCGGCGTAGTAGGTGGCGCCGAGCGCGGCGAGGTTCAGCGGCAGCATACCGGGGGCGTGGGCGCCGTCGATCAGGACGTCGACGCCCCGGCCGCGCAGCGCCGCGCTCAGCCGCTCGACCGGCAGGATCAGCCCGGTCGGGCTGGTGACGTGGTCGAGCAGGGCCAGGCGCGTGCGCGGCGTCACGCCGGCCAGCACCGCGTCCACCACGTGGCCGGGCGAGCCGACCGGGAACGGGACCGTGACCACGACCACTCGAGCGCCCGAGCGCTCGGCCACGAAGTTCAGCGTGTTGCGGCAGGCGTTGTAGGCGTGGTCGGTGACGAGCAGCTCGTCGCCGGCCGTGAACACTCGCGAACGCAGCACCGCGTTGACGCCGCTCGTGGCGTTGACGATGAACGCGAGGTCGCTGGGATCGGCGCCGACGAACGCGGCGAGGGCGGTCCGGGCGGCGTCGAGGCGCTGGTCGATCTCCCGGGACAGGAAGCGCACCGGCTCGGCTTCCAGCTCGTCGCGCAGCGCCGCCTGGTACCGCAGCACCTCGCGGGGGCAGGCGCCGAACGAGCCGTGGTTGAGGAAGACGACGTCGCGGTCGAGCGGCCAGAGGGCCGCCAGGTCCTCGCTCACGCGTTGCGGTAGGCGGCCAGGACGGCCTGGGCCATGTCCCGCGTCTTGGCGCCGCCCCCCTGATCGGGCGTGAGCGTGGTGCCGTCGCGGTAGACGCGCCCGACCGCGCCGCGCAGCCGCTCGGCCTCCGCCGCGAAGCCCATGTGCTCCAGCATCAGCGCCGCGGACAGGATCGTCGCCGTCGGGTTGGCGATGCCGCGGCCCGCGATGTCGGGAGCGGAGCCGTGCACCGACTCGAAGTACGCCCAGCCGTTGCCGAAGCAGCCGGAGGGCGCCAGCCCGAGGCCGCCGGCCGTCTCCGCCCCGAGGTCGGACAGGATGTCGCCGTAGAGGTTCATGCACAGCACGACGTCCATCGAGGTGGGGAAGCGCACGAGCCGCCGGGCCGCGTCGTCGACGTGGAAGTGCTCGAACTCGAGCCCGGCCGCCCGTACCACCCGCTCGGCGGTCTGCTGGAACAGGCCGTCGGTCTTCGGCAGCACGTTGGACTTGGTCACGCACGTCACCTTGCCGGGCTTGCCCTTGGCCCGGCGCGCCCGGGCCAGCTCGCAGGCGAACCGCGCGATGCGCTCGGCCCCGCCCGGGGTCACGACCTTCACCGCGAAGCGGCCGTCCAGGCCGTAGTGCGTGATCGTGCGGCCCGTGCGGTCGCTGAGATCGGGCATCAGCCGGACGACGTCGGCCAGGTTGCCCTCGCGGCCGGGGTAGAGGCCCTCGCTGTTCTCGCGCAGGATCACGTAGTCGATCCCGTCCGGGTCGGCCAGCGGCGAGCGCATGCCCGGGTAGTAGCGGATCGGACGTACACCCGCGAAGGCTTCCATCTCCCAGCGCAGCCACGACACGACCGGTGACGACGACGGCCCGGCCGCGCCGAACAGCACCCCGTCGGCCTCGCGGGCGGCCCGCTTGGTCTCGTCCGGGATGGGCGTGCCGTGGCTGCGGGTGGCGGCCGCGCCCTGAGGCGGCGTGAGGATCTTCAGCGGCAGGCCGGTGCCGGTCAGCAGCTCGCAGGTGGCGTCGACGACCTCGATGCCGATGCCCTCGCCCGGCAGCGCGACGACGGTCTTCATCGATGGGCTCCTCTCACAGCGGGAGGACGTCGACCGCCTGCCCGGTGGTGGCGCTGCGCGTGACGGCGTCGGTGAACTCCATGTAGCGGACGCCGTCCTCGAACGTCGTGCGGGCGATCGTCTCGCGGCCGCGGATGGCGTTGACGAACTCCTCCTCGACGCGCCAGCCGACACGGCGCTCGGCCGGAACGGCGACCTCCTTCAGCGCCTTGTCGCCGCGGCGGCCGGCCGTGAGGCGCTTGGCCTCGGGCTCCAGCCGTACCGTGCCCTCGCTGCCGAAGATCCACAGGTCGGCCGCGGGGGCCAGACCGGTCACGCCGCTGAAGCGGAGATGGGCCACACCGCCGTCCTTGAGATTGGCGAGGATGTCGATGTGGTCGGGCACCTTCACCTCCCGCCACGCGCCCGCCGAGTCCTTGCGACGGGGCACCGCGGTCTTGGTCATCGCGGTCACGCGCCGGGCGGGGCCGAGCCAGCGGATCATCGCCTCGTACCAGATGCCCATGTTGAGGATGTTGTGGCCGCTCAGATCGACGTCCTGGCGCCAGTGCAGCGGCGCCTCGCGGTCGACGAAGCCCGCCTGCTGCGTGGTGTGCAGCTCGACGGCCAGCACCTCGCCCACGAACCCCTCGGCGATCATCGACGACAGGGTCGAGTCGAACTCGAGGGTCGGCGGCGACGGGACCAGCTGGGCGACGAGGCCCGGCGCCCGTCGCGAGGCGGCCAGCATCTCCCGGCCCTCGGCGGCGTTCATGGCCATGCGCGCCTCGCACAGCACGTGCTTGCCGGCGCCCAGCGCGGCCACCGTCAGCTCGCGGTGCATGTAGGGCCAGGTGCCGATGCAGACGGCGTCGACGTCCGGCGCCTGGACGACCTTGCGCCAGTCGTCCTCGACGCGCGTGAAGCCGAATCCCTTGGCCACGCGCTCGCTGGACTCCCGGCTGCGGTTGGCGACCGCCACCAGCTCGACCCCGGCCTGGGCCTTGAGCTTGGGAATGTGATGACGGCGACAGTTGGCGCCTGCTCCCACGAACCCCACGCGGATCGGTGTGTCAGCCATGGCGGCGATGGTATCACCACCGCGCGGGAGTTCGACAGGCCGGGTGATATCATGCAGCCGCGCACCAGCCGCACGACTGGAGGAGTCATGCCGACCGCTCGCCTCGCCTCGGCCACCGGCCCCATCGATCTCTACTACGAGGACACCGGCCAGGGCTATCCGCTGATCTGGTGCCACGAGTACGGCGGCGATCACCGCTCCTGGGAGCAGCAGGTGCGGTTCTTCTCCCGGCGCTACCGGGTGGTGACCTGGAACTACCGGGGCTACCCGCCGTCCGAAGTGCCCAAGGACGGCGACGCCTACTCGGTGGAGATCCTGGTCGAGGACCTGCGCGCGCTCATGCAGCACCTCGGCATCCGCCGCGCGCACGTGGGCGGGCTGTCGCTGGGCGGCGGCGTCACCGTGAACTTCGGCATTCGCCACCCCGACCTGGCGGCCAGCCTGATCATCTGCGGGGCCGGTAGCGGCAGCGACAATCCCGAGGAGTTCGTCAGGAACGCGGCGCGCCAGGCCGACCTCTACGAGAAGGAAGGGGCCGAGGCCAAGGCGCGGAACTTCGCCGCCAGCCCCGCCCGCCGCGGCTTCGCCGAGAAGGATCCGCGTGGCCACGCCGAGTTCATGCGCAACGTCCTGGACCACTCGGGCGTCGGCTCGGCGTTGATGGCGCGCGGCGTCCAGATGAAGCGCAAGACCATCTACCAGCTCGAGGCCGATCTGAAGACGATCACCGCCCCGGCGCTCGTGGTCGTCGGCGATCAGGACGAGCCGTGCCTGGGTCCCGGGCTGTTCATGAAGAAGCACATTCCGCACGCCGGCCTCGTGGTGGTGCCGATGACCGGGCACACCGTGAACATCGAGGAGCCGGGCCTGTTCAACCAGCTCGTCGCCGAGTTCCTGGCCTCGGTCGAGAGCGGGCGCTACGGAACCTGGAAAGGAGCCGTCCGATGAGCCACTACTCGCTCGATCAGTTCTTCGCCGACACCCGCGCGACCATCAAGAGCAAGGGCATTCCCTCGGGCCTGGCCGAGATCCGCGACCACCTCGAGAAGCTCCTGCACAATCCCGAGCTGCTGAAGAAGCATCTCGGTGATCCGGTCCCCTACACCAACCGCACGACGATCGGCCACGACCCCGAGACCGACGTCCACGTGCTCGTCCACGGCCGCGAGAAGGCCGGCAACTCCGCGATCCACGACCACGGCCCCTGCTGGGTGATCTACGGCAACTACAAGAACCCCACCCGGATGCGCCGCTGGCGCCGCCTGGACGACGGCAGCACGCCCGGCCACGCCGAGGTCGAGCTGCAGAAGGACTTCCTCAACGAGCCGGGCCACGCCGCCGTGTTCGCCGTGGGCGACATCCACTCGATCGAGTACGGGGACGACACGTTCTTCATCCGCGTGACCGGCGGCGACGTCGAGACCAAGAAGACGCTGAAGTTCGACCCGGCGAAGAAGACCGTCGAGGTGGCCGACCGGGCGCAGAACCAGCGCTGAGCGATGTGCCGGGCCATCAAGACGCTGCACAACTTCGCCCCGCCCGCCTCCGAGGAGGAGATCCGGGCATCGTCCCTGCAGTTCGTCCGCAAGCTGAGCGGCTTCACACGGCCGTCGAGGACCAACGAGGCGGCGTTTGCCCGCGCCGTCGACGAGGTGGCCACGGCCGCGCGGACGCTCCTCGACTCGCTGGTCACGACCGCGGCGCCGCGGGACAGGGAGGTGGAGGCGGCCAAGGCCCGCGCCCGCGCGCGGCGCTGAGGACACTCGAGCACGTCGCCAGTCGCCGACGACCTCCGCCGTGGCGCCGGTGATCGGACTGACGACGCCGACCTTGATGGTCTTGCCTTGCGCGCGTCCCGGCGGCGGGGCCATCGCCACGCCGGCGGCGGCCGCCACGGCCCGGAGCGACCACGACGGGTGACGCGGACGTTCGACGTGAAGGCGCCCTGGCTTCGGGTTGGGGGCGCCAGCGATCGTAGGCAGCGTGTCAACGGCGCCAGAACCGCGTGTAGTGCTCGACCAGCTGATCGCGGACCGAGTGGAGGTCGGGACGACGCCGCGCCTGCACATAGACCTCGCGCACGGCGGGGTCGCGGAGATCGACGGCGTCGTGGTCGCAGCACATGAGCGAGCGCGGGTCACGCGCGTGTGGCAGGCCCAGCGCATGCCCCAGCTCGTGGGCGAACACCTGGTAGAGCAGCGCTTCGCGGCTCGTCTGCCCGCGCGCGACCGGCTCGACCAGGGTGATCCTGATCGGCGGGTCGATGACGCCGTCGTCTCCCGCCTGCAAGGAGGTCGCCCCCATCAGCCCGCTCGCGGTCGCCGGCTCCAGGCCCACGCGCACCTGGGCGCGGCCGTCGGCGCCGACGGCAAAGACCTCGACGCCCAGCGCCGCGCGGCCCAGCGTGTTCCAGTCGTCGACGGCCCGGCGCATGGCTGCCTCGAGGGCGGCGTCGCCGACGGCGGGCATCTGGACCGTGAGCGGGAACCGGGCCTGCGGGTGCCCCTCCGCGCCCGTGAGCGCCGTGTTCGACGCCACCGCCGCCCACGGCGCGACGAGCGCGAGCAGGGCGAGTATGATGCACGGCATCCACCGGCCACGGGAGGCGCGATGATCGAGCGACGGCCGTTCGGACGCACGGGACACGCGAGCACGGTGACGCTCTTCGGCGCCGCCGCCCTGGCCAGGGCCAGCCAGGACGACGCCGATCGCGCGCTGGAGGTGCTGCTGCGCTACGGGGTGAACCACATCGACACCGCCGCGCGCTACGGCGACTCGGAGCTGCGCATCGGCCCCTGGATGGCGCGCCACCGCAAGGATTTCTTCCTGGCCACCAAGACGGGCAGCCGGGGCGCCCGCGAGGCGCGCGAGGACCTGCACCGCTCGCTGGAGCGGCTGCGCGTCGATCACGTCGACCTCATCCAGATGCACTCGCTCGGGCACCCCGACGACTGGGACCAGGCCATGGGATCCGGCGGGGCGCTGGAGGCGCTGGTCGAGGCGCGGGCCCAGGGGCTGACGCGCTTCATCGGCGTCACCGGTCACGGCTGGTTCATCCCCACCATGCACCGCCGGAGCCTGGCCCGGTTCGACTTCGACGCGGTGCTGCTGCCGTACAACTTCTTCTTCCATCGCGACGCGCGCTACCGGCAAGCCTTCGACGAGGTGCTGACCATCTGCCGCGAGCGCAACGCCGCGGTGCAGGTCATCAAGTCCGTCGCGCGCGGGCCGTGGGCCACGACCGAGCGCACGCACACGACCTGGTACCAGCCGCTGGAGGCGCAGGCCGACATCGACCGGGCGGTGCACTGGGCGCTCGGCATCCCCGGCATCCACCTGAACACCGCCGGCGACCTGACGCTGCTGCCGCGCGTGCTCGACGCCGCCAGCCGCTTCGAGCGGCCGCCCTCCGACGAGGCGATGGCCGCGATGCTGGAGACGTCGCGGATGACCTCGCTGTTCGGCCTGCCGACCTGAGCCTCAGGCCAGTCCCCAGCTCCGCACCCGGGCGGGGACGATGCGGAACATGACCCGATTGGCCGGCATGGCGAGGCCGCCCCACAGGCGCTGAAGCCCCGGATACCGGGCGTGGAAGCGCTCGACGAGGCGCCGGCGCTCGGGGCCGTCGGCCAGGAACTCCACGCGGCCCTGCACGGTCACGCCGCGTGGATCGCCGCCGCCCGTGTCGGCCCACTCGGCCACCACGCACACGCGGGGATCGCGCCGGAGGTTGCGGACCTTCGCCCCGCCGTCGACGCTGATCATGGTGAGGCCGGCCGGGTCGTGCAGGAACCACATCGGCACGGCCAGCGGCGCGCCGTCGGGTTGCACGGTGGCGAGCACGGCGACACGCCGGGTCTCGAGGAACCGCTGGACGCGCTCGGCCGCGAGGTCGCTCATCGCGCCGCACGTCGGCGATACTCGCCGATCGCCTTCTCCAGGTCGGCGTACTCCTCGCACGGGATCAGGCAGATCTTCTCGAGCGCGGCCAGGTGCTTCTCGGCGCTGGCGAGGTCGTTGGCGATCAGGTAGGCCTCCCCGATGTACTCGTGGGCGCCGCGGTGGCGCGGGTTCAGCTCGAGGGCGCGGCGATAATGCTCGAAGGCGGTCGCCAGGTGGCCGGCCCTCCGGTTCGCGTACCCGAGATAGTTCTGGATGTCGGCGTTGCGCGTGTCGCGCAGCGCCGCCGAGGACAGGAGCCGGATCGCGGTGTCCCAGTCCCTGGCGTCGATCGCGGCCTTGCCGTTCGCGTAATCCGGGTCGAGCCGCTCGGCGGCGGGCTCCTCGTCGTTCTCGGGGGCGAGCGCCGCCGCCCGGCCACCCGCGAGCAGGGCGAGGGCCAGGACCGCCGCCATCCAGCGCCTCACGGCTGCGCCACGCGCCGGCGAGCCTCGCCCACGCTCCGCACGACCGCCGCCGGCGTCCCGGTCACGCATGAGATCGAGCTCCTCCTCCATGGTCACGGTGCTCGTCGTCGGCGCCTCCGAGTGGGCGATATTACCCCTTCCCGGGGATGACCGGCAGCAGGACGTGCGACGGTTGCCGCGGACCGCAGTGGATGGCGACGGTCTTGCCGACGACGGCCGGCGGCCGATCGACGGGATCGTCGTGCAGGAACGGTCCGACGCCGGTGAAGCGCGCGCCCAGCGTACCCAGCCCCGCGCTCGGCCCGCCCGGATACTCGTAATCGCGCCCGCGAACGGTGAGGCCGAGGCGGTGACCAGGCGGCACGACGATGCAGGTCGGCCAGATCTCGACGTCCAGCTCGTACACGCGCCGGGGCTGCAGCGGCTGGAGCTCGTCGTGGGCGTGATAGGGCCGGTAGGGGCGCGTCAGCACGGGATCGAGCTTGCGGTGCGAGGCGCGGAGCCAGCCTTGCGCGACCGGGGTATGCGGATCGAGCGCGCCCTGGAAGGTCACCTCGGCCATGTCGGGGCTGAACACGCGCAGGACGACGAAGAGGTCGGCGTCGGTGGTCTCCGAGGAGACGAACAGCTTGGCGGCGAGCGGGCCGGTGATCTCGGTCTGGCGCGGCAGGGGCGCGGTCAGGAACGTCACGCCCTCCGAGAGGCCCGCGTAGCTGACCCGGCCCGGGCGGCGGACCGGCGCGCGGCCGAGCCGGAGGCCGTTCGGGTCGAGGTAGAGCTTCGTCCAGCGCGTGCGGGCCAGCGGCCACTCGCGCTCGGCGCGCTCGACGAAGCGCTCGCCGGGATGCCGCACCTGTAGCAGCACCCTCGGCTGGCGCGTCCAGCCGGTGTCCTCGCCCCGGAGGAAGTGCCCGAAGAACTTCTTCTGCAGCGCCACCCCGTAGTCCGTGTAGAAGTGCGTCCAGTGCTCGATGCCGTGGACCTCGAGCCACTTCTGCCGCGACGCCGCGCGCACGAAGCCCTCGAAGTTGCCGCGCGGGTGCAGCCCCTGGCCGCCCCAGTTGGCCGCCGACAGCAGCGGCACCGTCACCTTCGACCAGTCCGGCATCCGCGAGCGCCAGTAGTCGTCGCTCGCCAGGGGGTGCTCCCGGCACGCCTGCCAGAAGTCGCTCCGGGCAGCGCCGAGCTCCTCCTCGCTCAGCGTCGGCGGGCCGGACACCCAGTCACCGGTGAGACGCGAGCGATACCCGCGCGCGCCCCGCCCGTGCTGCACGCGCACGACCTGCGAGGGAAACCACGCCCGGCCGAAGGCGCACAGGATGCCGCCGTGGTGCGACAGGTCGCGATAGTAGTCGGCCGCTCCCTCCCACACGCAGATCGCCGCCAGGTGCGGCGGCTGCAGCGCCGCCGCCTGCCACTGGTTCATCGCGTAGTACGAGATGCCGTTGAGGCCGACCTTCCCCGTGCACCACGACTGGCGCGCCGCCCACTCGATGCAGTCGTGGAGATCACGGGCCTCGCGGGCCGACCACAGATCCAGGAAGCCCGGCGACCGGCCGGCTCCCCGGGAATCGACCCGCACGCAAGCGTACCCGTCCGACACCCACTTCTCCGGATCGACGACCTCCCAGTTCTGGTACCGGCTCGTGGAGCCGGCCACGACGTCCGGGTGCTGCTCGACCATGCGCCGCCACTGGTCGGTGTAGAGATCCTCGAAGTGCAGCCACTTGCCGTACGGGCCGTAGGAGAGGATGACGGGGTAGGCCCCGTCGGCCGCCGGCCGGTAGACGTCGGCGCGCAGCACGAGGCCGTCGTCGGCCGCGATCGGCACGTCCCAGTCGATGCGCATCCCGTCGCGGACCTCGGCCATGGCTCAGTCCTCGATCGGCTCCGACCAGAAGAACACGTTGCGCGACCGGTCCAGATACGTGTCGTAGAGCTGCCGGATCAGCTCCTGCCCGGCCGGCGAGGCGAGGTCCCTGGCATACTGCTCCGTGTCGCGGACCTCGATGCGCTCGATGTAGTGCCAGCCGGCCTGCTCGGCGCCGGTGATCGGGCCCTCGATGCGGTGGGTGCGGTAGCTCACGATGGAGGGCAAGGTCTTCGCCACCCGGTAGTCGTACTCGCGAAGCCAGCGCTCGTACTCCTCGGGCCGCACTCCGCGCTTCAGCGTGGTGATCACGTAGCGCACCGGCATCCCTCAGCTCCTCTTCAGCTCGCGGCGGACCAGCGGCATCACCTCGGTCTGGAACCGCTCCAGCGTCGCTCCGATCCGGCCGGCCGGCCCGAGCGGATACACCATGAGCTGCCCGATCCCGTCGCGCGCCAGGCGGGTCACGCCGTCGGCGACCGCGGCCGGTGGCCCGGCCAGCGTGACGGCGTCGACGAACGCGTCGGGCACGAGCGGCGCCAGCCTCGTGAGCGGCGCCGGGTCGTGCGTGTAGGGCAGGCGCAGCACCTGCTCGCGCAGGGCGGGCGGCAGCTCGAGCCCCGCCGTCCGGAAGGTGAAGAAGTCGGGACGCTGCGCGGCCAGGCTCCGCACGATGGTCGGGCGCATGACCTCGCGCGCGACGCGGAGGTCGTCGGCGATGCACACGTTGATCCGCGCGACCAGCTCCACCGCCGCCGGATCGCGTCCGGCGCGCCGGGCGCCCTCGGCCACGGTCTCCCGGAAGAACCGCACCAGCGGCCCGGCCACGCAGCCCTGCATGATCGCGCCGTCGGCGACGCGGCCGGCCACGCGGCAGCCGGCCTCGCGCTGGGAGGCGACGTAGACCGGCACGTCCGCGCGGAGCGGCGCGAAGTCGAGCCGGCCGTCGTCGAGGCTGACCGCGGCGCCCTTCGTGGTGACCGTCTGCCCGGCCAGGAGCCGCCGGATCAGCTCGACCGCCTCGCGGATGGCCACGGCGGAGCGCGCGGTGTCCACCCCCAGCTCGCGGAAGCCCGACACGCCGGCGCCGAGGCCCAGGACGGCGCGTCCGCCGGAGACCTCGTCGAGGGTGGCGATGGCCATCGCGGTCAGGGCGGGATGGCGAGAATACGGGTCGGTGACGCCGGGACCGAGGCGGAGGCGACGCGTGCGCGCGGCGGCCAGGCCGAGCACGGTGTACACCTCGCGGAAGAAGCGCTCGTCGGCCACCCACAGGTCGTCGTAGCCCAAGGCCTCCGCTTGGACGGCGAGCTCGACCAGCTCGGACGCCGGACGCGACGGCAGCAGCAGCAGGCCCGTCCTCATCCGGTCCGTTCCTGCCGCGCCAGCGCGATCTTCTCGGCGGTGATCGGCAGATCGGTGATCCGCACGCCCGTCGCGCTCGCCACCGCGTTGGCCACCGCCGCCGGTGGCTCGATGCTGGGCGGCTCGCCGACGCCCTTGGCGCCGAACGGGCCCACCAGGCTCGGGTGCTGCACGAGGATCGACTCCACGCGGGGGACGTCCACGGCGGTCGGCATCTTGTAGTCCGTGAGGTTCGCGTTCAGGACGCGGCCGCCCTCGTAGACGATCTCCTCCGACAGCGCCTGGCCCAGCCCCTGCGCGACCCCGCCCTCGATCTGCCCCTCGATGTAGGCCGGGTTCATCGCGAAGCCGACGTCCTGGGCGACGACGTAGCGGTGCACGGTCACCTCGCCCGTGTCGGCGTCGACGGACAGGTCGACGGCGTGGGCGTGGAAGCTGGGCGAGTGGAACGCGGGGTAGACGTGGCCCTCGACGCGCTTGGCGTCGTAGGGCGTCGGCGGCGCCACGAACGTGCCGTGCGCGATCAGGCCCCCGCCCGAGGCCTGGGACAGGCGCGCCAGCTCGGCCAGTGTCACACGCTCGCCCGCGGGCCCGATCACCGCGCCCCGGCCCACCTGCAGCGCTCGAGGCTCGACGCCCAGATGCCGCGCCGCCAGCGCGAGGACCTGGGCCTTGAGGTCGACGACGGCCGCACGGCAGGCGTTGCCGACGGCGAACGCGGTGCGGCTGCCCTGCGCGCCGAAGTCGTACGGCGTCGAGAGCGTGTCCGCGGAGACCACGTTGACGTCGGCCAGCTCCACGCCCAGGTCCTCGGCCAGCACCTGGGCGGCGCCCGTCAGCGCGGCGGTGCCGATCTCGGCGGCGCCGGTGTTGAGCGCGACCGTCCCGTCGGGGTTGATCTTCACGTAGACGCCCGACGAGCCGCCCGTGGTGGTCCACCAGCCGCAGGCGATGCCCTTGCCGCGGCCCGGCGCCGGCCGGCGCTCGGCCCATCCGATGGCGGCGGCCGCGCGGCGCAGGCACTCCTCCAGGCCGACCGCCGTCAGCACCTGGCCCGTCGGTCCTTCCTCGCCCTCGCGCACGATGTTGCGCAGGCGCAGCTCGAGCGGATCCAGGTCGAGGGCGTCGGCGATGATGTCCATCTGGGACTCGACGGCGAAGTTGGCCTGCGGGCCCGAGGGCGCCCGGAACGAGCCGAAGTTCGTCTTGTGGGTGTACACGGCATAGCCCTCGAGCAGCAGGTTCGGGATCCGGTACGGACCCGCCAGCATGAGCGTCGCCACCGACGCCACGCCGGGGCCGGAGCCCGCGAAGGCTCCCGTGTCGAACCAGAGACGACCCTCGCGGGCGAGGATCCGCCCCTGCAGCGTCACGCCGGTCTTGAGCTCGACGATCGCCGGCTGCCGCGCGTAGGCGGCGGTCAGCTCCTCCTCGCACGTCGTCATCACCTTCACGGCGCGACCGGTCGCCCGCGCGAGCAGCGCCGCGAAGTGCTCGACGCCGATCCGCAGCTTACCGCCGAAGCCGCCCCCCACCCCGGGCACGATGACGCGCACGCGGGACGGCGGCATTTGCAAGATCTCCGACAGCGTGGCCTGGATCTCGAACGGCAGCTGGGTGTTCGACCAGACGCTCACCTGGCCTGCCCCGTCCCAGTGGGCCACGGCCGCGCGCGGCTCGGTGTAGCCCTGGTGGACGCTGCGCGTGGTGAAGCGGTGCGTGAACACGCGCTCGGACTCCTCGAAGCCGCGCTCGACGTCCCCGACCACGATGCGGGCCCGGTTGCAGACGTTGCCGTCGCGGTGGAGGATCGGCAGCGCGGCGTAGTCCGCCCAGTCCTCGTGGACGAGCGGCGCCCCGGGAGCCAGGGCCGCCGCCACGTCCAGCACCGGTGGCAGCGGCTCGACGGTCACCTCGATGGCGGCGAGGGCGGCGGCCGCCGCGTCCAGCGAGGTGGCGGCGACGGCCGCCAGCGGCTGGCCGGCGAAGCGAATCCGCTCGCGCGCGAACACCTCCTCGTCCTTGACGCTGCCCCCGTAGCGCACGGCGGCCACGTCGGCGGCGGTGATCACGGCGCGCACGCCCGGCAGCCGGGCGGCGCGACCGGCGTCGATCCGCACCAGCCGGGCGTGCGGCTCGCGGCTGCGCAGCACGGCGCCGTGGAGCATGCCGGGCAATGCGAAGTCCGCCGCGTAGACCGCCGCGCCGGTGACCTTCCCCGGCGCGTCCATCCGGGGCAGCGAGCGCCCGACGACCCGGGTGTCCGTGGTCATCACCCGCCGGCCCGCGCGGCCCCCGCGACGCTCGCCACCGCCTCCGCGATCTTCTGGTAGCCGGTGCAGCGGCAGAGGTTTCCGGCCAGCGCCTCCCGGATTTCGCGCTCGGTGGGATCGCCCTGCTCGTCGAGGCAGGCCTTGGCGGCGAGGATCATTCCAGGGATGCAGTAGCCGCACTGCACCGCTCCCTGGTCGATGAACGCCCGCTGCAGCGGGTGCAGCGCGCCGTCAGCCGCCAGCCCCTCGATCGTCACGATCGCCCGCTCGCGGCACCGGACGGCCAGCAGGATGCACGCGTTCACGGCAACGCCGTCGAGCAGCACGGTGCAGACGCCACACTCGGCGTCCAGGCAGTTCTCCTTGGTGCCGGTCAGGCCGAGGTCGCCGCGCAGCACCTCCAGGAGCGTGCGGTGCGGCTCGACCAGGACCTCGTGCGCCGCGCCGTTGACAGTGAGGCTCACGGCCAGGCGGGCCATCAGGCGGCCGCCCGGGCGCGGGCCACGGCGGTGGCCAGAGCCCGCTCCACCAGGGTCGCCACCAGCAGCCTGCGGTAGCCCGCCGAGGCCCGCACGTCCGTGATGGGACGGCACTCGCCGGCCGCCGTCCGCCCGGCCGCGCGCAGCCCCTCGCCAGTGACGGCGAGGCCCTGCAGGCCTCGCTCGGCCGCGCGCGCGCGCAGGACGGTGGGCCCCACGGCCCCCATCGCGATCCGCGCGTCGAGGCAGCGCTCGAGGCCGGCGTCCAGCGTCAGGCGCACGGCCACGCAGACCAGCGCGATCTCCATCGCCCGCCGCCGCCCGGCCTTGAGGAACGCCGTCGCCGAGCGCGGCTCGAGCCGCGGGCAGCGAGCCCGGGTCAGCAGCTCCTCGGCGCGGCGCGCCGTCACGCCCGGCGCGGAGGCGAAGGCCTCCAGCGGCATCGATCGCTCACCGGCGGGCCCCAGGCAGGTGACCTCCGCGTCGAGGGCGATCAGCACCGGCACCACGTCCGCCGCGGGCGAGGCATTGACGATGTTGCCGCCCACCGTGGCCACGTTGCGGATCTGACGACCGCCCACGACCTCGGCGCCCTCGACGAGCGCCTGCAGCGGGCCCCGCAACGCGGGCACGCGCTCCAGGCGACGGTGGGTGACCAGCGCGCCGAGCGTGATGGCGCCGTCGATTTCGAGCGTGTCGAGCCCGGCGACGCGGTGCAGGCTGACGACGTGCCGCGGCGCCAGCTGGCCGCGGCGCACCTGGACGAGCAGGTCGGTGCCGCCGGCCAGGAACCGCCCCTCCGCGCCGAACCGGCCGCCGAGCGCGACCGCCTCGCGCAGGGAGGTCGGCTCGTGGTAGTCGAAGCTCACAGGGCGGCGACGGCCGGGATGACCTTGGTGCCCATCAGCTCGATCGACCGCATCGTCGTGGCGTGGTCCATGCGCGACTCCTGCGCCTCCAGCAGCAGGTGACCGATGCCCAGCTCGCGCTGCACGTGGGCGAAGCGGTCGGCCACCTCGTCGGGTGTCCCGGCGATGATGAAGTGCTCCGCCACCAGCTCCTCGTAGCTCATCGTGGCCAGCGAGCGCGGCCGCGCCTTCAGCGCGAACTGCGTCCCCGCCCGCGAGCGCATGCCGGGCGGCGAGAAGAACTCGGCGGGCCCTCGCAGGGTCGGGCCCATGCGCCACACGAAGTGGCGGCCGGCCTCCAGGGCCTTGGCCCGCGTATCGGCGGTGACCGCGCAGATGAGGAAGCCGAGCTGCTCGGGCGTCACCGGGCGCCCCGCGTCGGCGGCGCCCCGCCGGTAGAACTCGAACAGCTCGCGGGCGATGTCGAACGGCACCAGAAACGGCACGTAGGTGTAGCCCAGACGCCCGGCCCACACGGCGGTCTCCGGGCTGGCCGTGCCGGGGACCCAGATCGGCGGATGGGGCTGCTGCAGCGGCAGGCACCACGGGTTCACGTGACGGAAGTGGTAGTGCCGGCCCTCCCAGCGGAACGGCCCGGGGGCCGTCCAGCACTTGAGGATCAGGTCGTGGCACTCCTCGAACCGCTCGCGGTTGTGGACGGGATTGGCGTTGGACCACCAGGTCTCCACGCCGACGCCGCGCACGAAGCCGGACAGCACGCGGCCGCCCGAGATCAGGTCGGCCATGGCGATCTGCTCGGCCATGCGCACGGGGTTGTCCTCGATCGGCAGGATGTTGCCGAGGAGGAGGAGCTTGGCCCGCCGGGTCGTGCGGGCCAGGACCGCGGCCGTCATGTTGGCGCCCACGTTCACGCACGAGGGCGTCGAGTGGTGCTCGTTGATCATGAGGCCGTCGAACCCGACGCGGTCGGCCAGCTCGTACTCGTCCAGGTAGCGCCGGTAGTTCGCCGCCGCCTTGTCGCGGTCGAAGAACCGGTTCGGCAGCTCCAGGCGAAGCGACGGGTACTTGTCGCCTTCCTCGTCGGGGAATTCGTGGTGCGGCATCTCGCTGAAGTAGTAGAGCTTCATCCGGTCCGTCCCTCGAGGAAGTCGAGCACGAGGCGCGCGAAGGTGTCCGGCTGCTCGATGGGCGGCAGGTGTCCGCACGCCTCGAGCACCGTCAGCGTCGCCCGGGGCAGCAGCCGCCGGTACTGCTCGCCGCAGACGGCCGGCACGATCCGGTCCTCGCGCCCCCACACGATCAGCGCGGGGTTGGTCACCCGCGGCAGGAAGCGCGCCAGTCGCGGGTTGTGCATGTAGGGCTTCCAGGTGAGCCGCGCCGCCATCTCGCGGTTGCGAGCGGCGGTTTCCAGCTCGGCGGACGTCGGCGCCCCGCCGAACAGCGCGTCCCACTCCGGCACCGTGGCCGGATCGTGCACGGTCAGCTCGCGCACCCTGGCCGGGGAGTAGTAGAAGACGTCGAGGATCTCGCCCGTCTCGGGCTTGAGCCCCGCCGGTGCGACCAGGACCAGCCGGGCGAGGGCGCCGGGGCTCATGACCGCCATCTCGGCCGCCGTCCAACCGCCGATCGAGTGGCCCAGCACGTGCGGGCGTCCCAGCCGGGCCACGTCGACGAACCAGAGATAGAAGCGCGCCAGGTCGTCGATGCCCTCCATCCAGTCGGCGTCGCCCGAGCCTCCGAATCCGGGGTGCGTGGGCGCCCACACGGTGTAGCGCTCCGCGACGCGCTCGACCCAGCGCGTCCAGCCGCGGTTGCCCCCGGCGCCGTGCAGGACCAGCAGGGGATCGCCCCGGCCGCCCACCCAGGCGTGCACGTCGACGCCGTTCACCGAGACGGTCTCCTCGCGGGGTCGCACGCCGGTATTATGCTCCAGGCCCGCCGCCCTGACGCCGGATGGGATCTTGACAACCTCGCGTCCGACCCTCAGAGTCTCCCCCAACCTTCTGACCGTCCGACCCCCGCGGGAGGCGCGATGCACCCGGACAGGGATTTCGGACAACCCTTCGACGCCCTCGCCGTCCACCCACCGTGGCCGCCGAGAGCGTCCGTGTCTGGCCACACGGCGAAGCACAGGCGCGCAGCCGCGCGGGAGACAGCCATGCCGAGACGAGGAATACGGGGAGCGGCGCTGGCAACTGGCCTGCTGATGCTGGTGGTGGCGATCGGCTCCGCCGCCGCGCAGGGCAAGCCGATCCGGATCGGGGAGATCAACTCCTACAGCGGGCTGGCCACCGTGTACACGTTCCCCTATCGCGAGGGCCTCCTCATGGCGGCCAAGGAGATCAACGACGGCGGCGGCGTGCTCGGCCGCCCGCTCGAGTTCATCTTCCGGGACGACAAGCTCAAGCCCGACGAGGCGGTGAAGGCCGCGCGCGAGCTGGTCGGGCAGGAGAAGGTCGACTTCCTGGCCGGCTGCATCTCGAGCGGCGTGGGCCTGGCCATCTCGGCCTACGCGAAGGAAGCCAAGACGCTCTACTTCGCGACCCACTGCCAGACCTCGCGGCTGACCTGGGACGACGGCCACCGGTACGTCGCCCACACCACGAACAACGTCAACCAGTACGTGCGCGCGCTGGCCAAGAAGGCGGCCTCGCTGCCGTACAAGAAGTGGGCGCACATCTCCCCGGACTACGAGTACGGGCACAACGTCTGGGATGAATTCATCGCGTATCTGAAACACCTGAAGCCCGACGTCCAGGTCATGCAGGAGAACTGGCCGAAGCTGGGCGAGACCGACCACAGCTCCTACGTCACCGCGCTGCTGCAGTCGGGGGCCGAGGCCTTCATCAGCTCCGTCTGGGGCGCCCAGGAGATCGCCTTCGTCAAGCAGGCCCGGCCGTTCGGGCTGCTGGACAAGGTCAAGTTCGTCAGCGCGTCGGTGGGCAATCCCGACGAGCTGGACCCGCTCGGCAAGGAAGCGCCGGTGGGCGCCATCACGCCCGGCTTCGCCTGGTACGACGACGGCATGCAGAAGCGCCATCCCAAACTCGCCGAGTGGGTGAAGAAGTACGAGGCCCGGGCCAAGAAGGAGCCCACGCTGGGCGCGTCGTGGGGGTACGCCAGCGCCTACATCATCGCCGAGGCGATCAAGCGGGCGAAGAGCGCGGAGACCGACAAGGTCATCGCGGCGCTGAGCGAGGGCTACGAGATGGAGTTCCCGTGGGGCAAGGTCATCATGCGCGGCTGCGACATGCAGGCGATCCCGCCCCAGTGGATCGGCGTGATCAAGATGAACGCGCAGGGCAAGCCCGTCCTCGGGGACATCGAGGAGGCCCACGGCCGCGACCTCGTGAAGAGCTGCGACGAGGTCGCCAAGCTGCGGGCGGCCGCCGCCGACAAGAAGAAGTAGAGCGTCACGGCGCCGGTGTCCTGGCTCACCAACGGGCCGCTCATCACCGTGCAGGTGATGAGCGGCCTCAGCGTCGGCATGCTGCTCTTCCTCGTCTCGGTCGGCATGTCGCTGATCTTCGGGGTCACCCGCATCGTCAACCTCGCCCACGGCTGCTTCTACATGGTCGGCGCCTACCTGATGGTGACGCTGGTCGAGATCCTGCCCGACCGGCCGTGGGCTTTCTGGCTGGCGCTGCTGCTGGCGCCGCTCGGCGTGGGCGCCCTCGGCGGGCTCATCGAGATGAGCCTGCTCCGCCTCATCTACCGCCGCGACCCGCTGATGCAGCTCATCCTCACCTTCGGCCTCATCCTGGTCATCGGCACCCTCGTGCTGCTCGCCTGGGGCCCCGACAACAAGAGCGTGTCCCGGCCGGAGGCGCTGGCCGGCTCGGTGAAGATCTTCGGTCAGCCGTTCCCGTCCTACTACCTGCTGGTGCTGGGCCTGGCGCCGCTGGCGGCGGTGGCGATGTGGCTGGTCTTCTATCGCACGCGATGGGGCATGCTCATCCGTGCCGCCACGGTGGACCGCGAGATGCTGGGCGCGCTCGGCGTCAACGTCGCCGCGCTCTACACCCAGGTCTTCGTCTTCGGCAGCTGGCTGGCGGGCTTCGGCGGCGCGCTGGCGGCGCCGACGGTGGCCGTGGCGCTCGGCATGGACGCCGACGTGCTCACGACCGCGTTCGTCGTCGTGGTCGTCGGCGGCTTGGGCAGCTTCGCCGGCAGCTTCATCAGCGCCCTCCTGGTCGGCCTGCTGCAGTCCTTCGGCATCCTGGTGTTCCCCGCCATCTCGATCGTGCTTCTCTTCGCGCTGATGGCCGTGGTGCTGATCGTCCGCCCGTGGGGCCTCCTGGGCCGCCCGGAAGCCTGATGGCCCGCGTGGAGGGCGTTCACGCCGGGGCAGGCACGCGTGGGCCGCGAGCGCGCCATCATGGCGAGCCGTTGTCGCCGTTCGAGCGCAGGGGCCGGCGAGCGAGCCGGCCTCGCCTCTACTGGCCGGCGACCGAGCCCCCTCTGGGGGATGGAGGGCCCGAGCGAGCCGGGCCCGGAGCGAGTTACGGCGACAGGCGAGCCATGCTGGCGCGCTCGCGGCCCACGCGTGCCTGCCCCGGCGTGAACGCCCTCCACGCGAGCGGATAGGCGTGCGCCCGACCAGCTGGCTCGCGATCGTGGTGGTTGCGCTGGCCGCGGCGCCGGTGGCGCTGCCTCCGTTCTTCCTGCAGCTGCTGACCGAGATCGCGATCGTGGGGCTGTTCGCCACCGCCTTCAACTTGCTGATGGGCTTCGGGGGGATGGTCTCGTTCGGCCACGCAGCCTACTTCGCCCTCGGCGCCTACGCGCCCGCGCTGCTCGTCAAGCGTCTCGGCGTGCCGATGCTGCTGGCCCTGCCGGCGGCGCCCGTGGTGGCGGCGGTCGGCGCGCTGGTGTTCGGGTTCTTCATCGTGCGCCTCAGCCACACCTATTTTGCGATGCTGTCACTGGCATTTGCGCAGATCGTGTTCACGATCATCTTCAAGTGGAAGGCGCTCACCGGCGGCGACGACGGCCTGCTCGACGTCTGGCCGCCGGGGTGGCTGAAGTCACCGGCCGCCTTCTACTACTTCACGCTGGCAGTGGTGGGGCTGAGCCTGCTGGCCCTGCGGGCCGTCGTCGACTCGCCGTTCGGCTACGCGCTGCGGTCGGTGCGCGAGAACCCGCGGCGGGCCCGGTTCATCGGCATCGACGTACGCCGTCACCAGCTGGTGGCCTTCGTGATCTCGGGGGCCTTCTCGGGGCTGGCCGGCGGACTGTTCGGCTTCTACAACGGCAGCGTCTTCCCCGACTTCGCCTACTTCACCAAGTCGTTCGAGCCGCTGGTGGTCGCGCTGCTCGGCGGCGTGCAGTCGTTCTTCGGGCCGCTGGCCGGCGCCCTCGGTTTCAAGCTGCTGGAGTGGGCCGTCAGCCGGCAGTGGCCGGTCTACTGGCCGCTGTTCCTCGGCACCATCGTGATCGTCGTCATCGTCGTGCTGCCCCACGGGTTCGTGGGACTGGTGGGAGGACGGCCGTGGCGGGCGCGCCCGATCGCCAAGGCCTAGGACGCGCCGGCGCGCTGGAGACCCGGGCGCTGCGCAAGCGCTTCGGCGGCGTCCAGGCCGTCAACGGCGTGGACCTGGCGATCCCGCCCGGCGACCTGCGCGCGATCATCGGCCCCAACGGCGCCGGCAAGACCACGCTGTTCAACCTGATCAGCGGCGACCTCGCCCACGACACCGGGCAGATCTACCTGGAGGGCCAGGAGGTCAGCGGGCTGCCCCCGCACCGGCTCTGCCGCCGCGGTCTCGGCCGGACGTTCCAGATCACCAGCATCTTCCGCCGCCTCACCGCGCTGGAGAACGTGCAAACAGCCTTCCTCAGCCATCACCGCCGGCACTTCAACGTCCTCGTGCCCGCCCGACGCCTCTATCGCGACGAGGCGCTCGGTCTCCTCGAGCGGGTGGGCCTCCGCGAGCAGGCAGACAAGCCCAGCGGCATCCTCGCTCACGGCGACCAGCGGCGGCTGGAGCTGGCCATCGCGCTGGCCGGCGCGCCCCGCGTGCTGCTGCTCGACGAGCCGACGGCCGGCATGGCGCCGCGCGAGCGCCACGAGATCATGGCGCTGGTGGCGCGGATCGCCGCCGACACCGGCCTGACGGTCGTCTTCACCGAGCACGACATGGACGTGGTCTTCGCGGTGGCGCGGCGGATCACCGTCCTGCACCAGGGCGCCGTGCTGGCCGAGGGGCCGCCGTCGGAGGTCCGCGCCAGCGCCGACGTGCGGCGCGTGTACCTCGGCCAGGCATCCTGATGGCGCTGCTCGAGCTGAGCCACGTCGAGACCTACTACGGCGACAGCCACATCCTGTTCGATCTCTCGCTCTCGGTCGAGGCGGGCGAGGTCGTGTGTCTGCTGGGCCGCAACGGCGCCGGCAAGACGACGACCGTCCGCAGCATCATCGGCCTCACACCGCCGCAGACCGGCCGGATTGCGCTGCGCGGGCGCGACGTGACCGGTCTGCCCGCCTTCCGCATCGCCCGGCTCGGGATCGGCTTCGTCCCGGAGGACCGGCGCGTCTTCCCCAACCTCACCGTGCAGGAGAACCTGGAGGTCGCGCGCCGGACCTGGGGGAACGGCGCCGGTCCGTGGACGGCCGAGCGCGTCTTCGACCTGTTCCCGATCCTCCGCGAGCGCAGGCGGCAGCCCGGCGGCACGCTCAGCGGCGGCGAGCAGCAGATGCTCACGATCGCGCGCACGCTCATGGGCAACCCCGAGATCCTGCTGCTCGACGAGCCCTCCGAAGGCCTGGCCCCCCTGGTGGTCGAGATGCTGCGCCAGCAGCTCGGCCGCCTCAAGGCCAGCGGCCTCACGATCGTGCTGGCCGAGCAGAACGTCCGCTTCGTCAGCGACCTCGGCGACCGCGTCTACATCCTCGAGAAGGGCACGGTCCGCTTCGAGGGCCCGATGTCCCGCTTCCTCGCGGACGCCGAGGTCCGACAGGCTTACCTGGCCGTGTGATCACCCGCCGCGGCCGCGGCTCACTGCTTCACGAGGTATCCCGACACGGCCACGTTGTCCGACGGGGAGAAATGGAACGTGGCTCCGGGGTTCAACATCATCCGGAACGGGATGGAGAAGGCAAAGACATCCGTTCCGCCCGATGTCTCCGTCTTGGTGGCCACGAAGGTGTGGAAGGCCGCGCCATTGAGTCCGAGCACCGGGTCCGTCACCACGATCGACACGGCGATCGCGGTCTTGTCGGAGGTGGCGATGAACGCATAGCCGGAGACGTGCTCGATGATCAGGCGCTGGCCGGCCGGGACCGTACACAGCGATGGAATGGGAAAGGTGAACGGCTGGGTCCCACACAGCGAGTTGTTCTGAATGTTGGAGAAGGTCGGTTGCTTCTCTGGCTCGATCGCCGCAGCGGTCGACGACAGGAGCGACAGCGACACGAGCACACCCGTGGTCAACTGTAGCGCGACTGCGGCGACGGTTCTGACGTTCATCGATCGCCTCCTCCGTTCGGAATGGCTCATGCGCACCGCGGCGCCCCGCGCGCGCAGGCGAGATGATGCGCCACGGCGCGCAGGCAGTCAAGGAACGCGCGTGCAGCCCGGCTCAATCCACGATGAACAGTCGCACGCCGCTCGTCGTGCGCGAGCGGTGGGCCTCGGCGTTGTCGGCGACCTGGTAGCTGGTACCGGGCGTCAGCACGAACGTGCGGCCGTCGGCGAGCTCGGTCTGCAGCTCCCCGTCCAGGCACAGCAGGATGTGGCCCTTGCGGCACCAGTGGTCGGCGACGTAGCCCGGCGAGTACTCGACCATTCGCACCCGGATGCCGCCGAACTCGCGGGTTCGCCACGTCGCAGTCCCACACTCGCCCGGGTGGAAGGTCGGCTCGATCGCCGACCAGTCGGTGGTGCCGAACGGAATCCGGGAGATCTCCACGGGCTCCTCCTGGCCCGATGATAGACCAGGCGCCCCGGTCACGACCGCCCAGCCCGCGAGAATGCTACGATCCGCCCGGGAGGCGGCCATGACGACAGCAGAGTCTTCCCGGAACATGCGGCTCCTGGCCCAGAACGATCTCAGCGGCTTCGGCAACGTCGGCGAGGGCATGGTCATCCAGCTGGCCCGCGACGGCCGGCGCGTCCTGTGGCTCGCGCACGAGTCCGCCCCCAAGAACGTCACCGCGGTGGACGTGAGCGACCCCCGACGCCCCTCGGTCATCTTCCAGTCCGACCTGCCCCACGGCGACATGCGCTCGAACTCGCTCGACCTGGCGGGCGACCTGCTGGTCGTCGCGTACCAGACCAAGGTCGCGGGGGCCAAGCCCGCCGGCTTCGAGATGTTCGACGTCGCCGATCCCGGCCGGCCGCGCCCGGTGGCGTTCTTCGACGCCTCGGGGCCGCACTCCCGCGGCGTGCACCATCTGTGGTCGGTGGACGGCCGCTACGTCCACATCGCCAGCGGGGCGGCCGACTTCCAGCCGCGCAACCCCAAGGACGACCAGTGCTACCGCATCGTGGACGTGGGCCAGCCCTCGCGGCCGGTGGAAGTCGGCCGCTGGTGGCTGCCCGGCACGCGCGAGGGTGACGCCGAGCCGGCCCCGGCGCGCCATCCCACCTTCGACTCCGGCTTCCGCGCCCACAACACCAACGTCTACCCGCAGCGGCCCGACCGCGCCTGGATCGGCTACATCGACGGCGGAGCGGTCATCCTGGACATCTCGAACATGGCGCGGCCGCGGCTGGTGAGCCGCTGGGACTATCACCCGCCGTTCCCGGGCTTCAGCCACACGGTGCTGCCGCTGTTCAGCCGCGGCGTCATGATCGTCTCCGACGAGGCGACGCGCGACCGCGGCGAGGACTGGCCGAAGCTCCTGTGGGTGGTGGACGTCCGCGACGAGACGAACCCGGTTCCGCTCGCCACCTGCCCGCTGCCGCCCGTCGACGGTTTCAAGAACCGCGGCGGACGGTTCGGCGCCCACAACCTGCACGAGAACCGGCCGGCGCCGGGCGCCTGGTCCTCCGACACGATCGTCGTCGGCACGTTCTTCAACGGCGGCGTGCGGGCCTTCGACGTGTCCGATCCGTTCCGGCCGAAGGAGGTCGCGTACCACGTGCCGACAGCCCCCCGCGGCTCGCGGGCCGGCGCGATCCAGATCAACGACGTGTTCGTGGACGAGCGCGGCATCGTCTACGCGGTGGACCGGCTGGTCGGAGGCCTGTACGTGCTCGAGATGACCGTCTGAGCGCAGGCGGTTCCACGACGCCCGCGAGGACGGCGAGGAGGGTAGCCATGGCCGAGCGAGCATCTCCCACGGTCGTGCGAGGCGCCGACACCGCCTGGCAGAGCACGAAGGTGCCGGGCGTGTCGGTGCGCCCGCTGCGGCGCGATGCCGAGACGGGCGAGTCCACCGCGCTGGTGCGGTTCGAGCCCGGCGCCCGCTTTCCCGCCCACAACCACCCGGCCGGCGAGGAGGTCTTCGTCCTGGAGGGCGACGTGCTCATCGGCCCCGACCAGCTGAGGGCCGGCGATTACCTCTACACGCCGCCGGAGGGCCGGCACGCGGCGTCCAGCCGGGACGGCTGTGTCTTTCTCGTCACGCTCCCGAAGCCCGTCGAGATCCTGCGCGACGCGTGAATCGCGCCCGCACCCGACGAGAACGAGAGGGTCAGTCGGGTGGGCGACGGCGATGCCAGTCGGTGGCCCGCTCGTAGGCGTCGGCGACACGCAGGATCGTCGCCTCGTCGAACGGCCGGCCGATCACCTGGAGCCCGATCGGCAGCTCGCCTGGGGTGAACCCGCAGGGCACCGACAGCGCGGGGACGCCGGCGAGGCTGGCCGGGCTGCCGTAGCAACGGCGCGTGAAGAATCGCGGGCCAACGTCGGCCCGGCTCGTGATCGGCGCGCGACCGGCCGAGATCAGCGGCGCGGCCGTGTGGGCCATCGGGGCCAGCAGCGCGTCGTGGCGGTGCAGGGCCTCGAGCACCTGCCGCCGGATCAGCGCGCGGGCGCGCGAGGCCTGGTGGACCAGCGTCGCCGGCAGCAGCCCCGCGGAGAGCAGCCGGCGCCGCGTCCCGGCGTCGTAGTCGCCCGGGCGCTCCCGGAGCCAGCGGGCGTGCAGGCCGGCGCCCTCCGAATCGGCCAGCGCCATGAACGCGGCGCCCGTGAGCGGGATCGACGGCAGCGACACCTCATCGACCGTGGCGCCGAGGGCGCCGAGTCGCGCCGCCGCCGCCTCGACCGCGCAGCGGACCTCGTCGTGCGTCTCGGCCCCTTGCGTGAGCTCGCGCACGACGCCCAGGCGAAGGCCCCTGACATCGCCGCTCAGTACGGACCGGTAGTCCGGCACGGGGCGGCGGCTGGTCGTGGGGTCGCGGTCGTCGCGTCCGGCGATGAGCGACAGGACGAGCGCGCAGTCACCAACCGAGCGGCCGAGCGGGCCCGCCGCGTCCATGGACCAGCTCAGCGGGAACACGCCGGCGCGTGAGACCCGCCCCCACGTGGGTCGCAGGCCCACGACCCCGCACCACGCGGCCGGGCTTCGCACCGAGCCGCCGGTGTCCTCGCCCAGGGTGAACGCGCAGAGCGCGGTGGCGGTGGCGATGCCGGAGCCCGACGACGATCCACCGGGGTCGTGCTCGACGTTCCAGGGGTTGCGGGGCTGACCGAAGGGAAACTCGCGCGTCCCGCCCAGGGCGAACTCCGTGAGGTTGAGCTTGCCGAGGAGCACGCCGCCGGCGGCACGCAGGCGCGCCACCACGGTGGCGTCGGCGTCCGGCACGAGGTCCTTCAGCACGCGCGAGCCCATGGTCGTGGGCAGACCCCTCGCGTCGAACTGGTCCTTCACCGCGAACGGCACCCCGTGCAGCGGACCGCAGGGCTCGCCGGCGATCACGGCCGCCTCGGCGCGCCGCGCCGCCGCCACCGCCTCGTGGCGGCACACGGCGATGTACGCGCGCAGCCGTCCGTCCAGGCGATCGATGCGCTCGAGGTAGACCCGCACGAGCTCGACCGGCGACACCTGCCGGGTCCGGACGAGCGTCGCCAGCTCGGCGGCGCTCAGGAAGGCCAGGTCCTCGCCGCCCATCTCAGTCCGGGTCCGGCTCGAGCGGCAGCGGCTCGATGGACTCGAGCGGCAGCGCGGCCAGCGGCGCCAGCGCCTCGACGAACGCGTTCACGCGGTGGGTGACCTCGGCCAGGTCCTCGTCCGCCATCGGCAGGCCGGCGGCCGCGGCAAGCGCACGGACCTGCTCCCCGTCCAGCTCGGCCATCGTGCCGCGACTATACCCCGGTCCGCGCCGGCGCGCCGCGATCGCCCACGGGCCCCCGGGCGGCCTCGGAACTTCCGCCCGCCAGGCCGGTCTAACGCGGCATGAACACGCTGGCCGTTCCGTCCGGAAAGACCCTCGTGGCCCCGGCGGCCGCGCCGCCGCCCGCGCCGCGTCGTGTGGATCCGCGGCTGTACCAGATCGCCACGCTCGCCGGGCTGCTCGGTTACGGCGTCCTCGCCCTCGGCCTGGACGTGCAGCCGGCGACCGCGGCCGTGACGCTGGCCGGCGCGCTCGTCGCCCAGGGCGCCGGGGCATGGGCCACCCGCGGCCGCTTCGATCCCCGGAGTGCGCTGATCTCCGGCCTGTCGCTGTGCCTGCTGTTGCGCACGAGCTCTCCCGGGCTGGCCGTGGTTGCGGCGGTCCTCGCCGTCGCCAGCAAGTTCGTCGTGCGCGTCCGCGGCAAGCACGTCTTCAATCCCACCAACATCGCCATCGTGACGATGCTGTTGCTCACGAGCCGCGTCTGGGTCTCGCCGGGCCAGTGGGGCAACGCCGCGGTGTTCGCGTTCCTCCTGGCCGCCGCCGGCGGACTCGTGGTGAACCGGGCGGCCCGCGCCGACGTCACCTGGACGTTCCTGGCCGCGCACGCGGCGCTCGCGCTGGTCCGGGCGCTGTGGCTGGGCGACCCGCTCGCGGTCCCGCTGCACCGGCTCGGCAACGGCGCCCTCGTCCTGTTCGCGTTCTTCATGATCTCCGACCCGCGCAGCACGCCCGACTCGCGGGCCGGTCGCGTCCTCTTCGCGATCCTCGTCGCCCTCGGGACCCACGTCGTCCAGTTCCACCTGTTCCAGACCAATCCCCTGCTGTGGTCGCTGGCCGCGTGCTCGCTGGCGGTGCCGTCGATCGACCGCCTGCTGCCCGGCCGCCGGTACGACTGGAACGCGCCCGGCATCGGGCGCGCCCCGGAAAGGAGCTTGCCGTGAAAGGGCTCGTCCTCGGACTCGTGACCCTGCTCGTCCTCGCCCAGGCACCCCGGCCCGCCTCGGCTTTCTGCGGCTTCTACGTCGGCAAGGCGGACGCGAAGCTCTTCAACCAGGCCTCGCAGGTCGTCCTCGTCCGTCACGAGGAGCGGACCGTCATCACCATGGCCAACGACTTCCGGGGCGATCCCAGGGAGTTCGCGCTCGTGGTGCCGGTGCCGACCGTGCTCGAGCGCGGCCAGATCCGGGTCGGGGATCGCGCCCTGATCGAGCGCCTCGACGCCTACACCGCGCCGCGGCTCGTGGAGTACTTCGACCCCGATCCTTGCGCGCCTCCCCGGGCCGTCAAGCTGCTGGCCCCCGGGGCCGCGGCGTCGATGCGCCGGGACCAGGCGACCGAGCGTGCCCGCAGCCTCGGCGTGACCATCGAGGCCCGGTACACCGTCGGCGAGTACGACATCCTCATCCTGTCCGCCCGCGAGAGCGCCGGCCTGGAGACGTGGCTGCGTGACAACGGCTACCGCCTGCCCCCCGGCGCCTCCCGCGTCCTCGGCAGCTACCTCAAGCAGGGCATGAAGTTCTTCGTGGCGCGCGTGAACCTCGCCGAGCAGTCCCAGCTCGGCTTCACCTACCTCCGGCCGCTGCAGGTGGCGTTCGAGTCGCCGAAGTTCGTGCTGCCGATCCGGCTCGGCACCGTGAACGCCGACGGTCCGCAGGAGCTGTTCGTCTTCACCCTCACCCGCGGCGGCCGGGTGGAGCCGACCAACTACCGGACGGTCCGCCTGCCGACCGGCATGGAGCTGCCCGCCTACGTCAAGGAGGAGTTCCCGAATTTCTACCGCGCGATGTTCGCCGAGCAGGTGCGGCGCGAGGACATGCGCGCGGTGTTCCTGGAGTACGCGTGGGACATGAGCTGGTGCGACCCCTGCGCGGCGGATCCCCTGTCGCCGGGCGAGCTGCGCCAGCTCGGCGTCTTCTGGCTTCCCGCGGACGGGCCGGGCGACCGGATGCGCGGCCCCCGTCCCGTCGACGCGTTCGTCACCCGCCTGCACGTCCGCTACGACGCGACCCGCTTTCCGGACGACCTCGTCTTCCAGGAGACCGCCGATCGCACGAGCTTCCAGGGCCGGTACGTGCTGCGCAACGTCTTCCGGGGCGAGGCGGGCTGTGAGGCCGGCCGTCGCTACCGGGAATCCCTGCGCACCCGCGCCGAGCGGGAGGCGGCCACCCTGGCCTCGCTGACCGGCTGGTCGATCGAGGACGTCCGGCGCCGCATCGGCCTCGGCGGTGGCGAGCCGCCGGAGGGCTCACCGTGGTGGCGTCGGCTGTTCGGCGAGCCGCCCCGCCCGGGGCGGTGAGCTCGACCCGCCACGGTTGCTCGCGCGTCGCAGCGCGCCTGCCGCCGGCCGTGCTAGGTTGGCGCGCAGTCCGACAGGATGGCGAGGAGGTGGCGATGAGCCCGGCCACGATGCGCGCGATGATACTGCCGGCCTTCGGCGAGCCGCTCCGGCTCGCCGACGTCCCGGTGCCGAAGGTCGGACCCGGCGACGTCGTGCTCCGCGTGCGCGCGGTCGGCGTGGGGCTCACCGTCGTGATCATGACGGCCGTCCCCGGACGGGTGACGTCGTTCCCGCGCATCCCCGGTCACGAGGTGGCGGGCGAGGTCGTCGAGGCCGGCCCCGAGGTCTCGCACGTCCGGATCGGCGAGCGGGTCGTCTGTCACTTCTACCTGACGTGTCGCACGTGCCGCTTCTGCCGGAGCGGCCGCGAGACGCTGTGCACGGCCTTCCGCGGGTACGTGGGCCAGGCCAGTGACGGCGGCTACGCGGAGTACATGGCGATTCCGGCCGCCAACGTGACCCCGATCCCGGACGGCGTGAGCGACCTCGACGCGGCCGTCGCGACGGATGCGATCGCCACGCCCTACCACGCCTGTCGGGAAGAGGCGCGCGTCGGTCCCGGCGACAGCGTGCTCATCGTCGGCGCCGGCGGCGGCGTCGGCATCCACGGCGTCCAGATGGCCAAGCTGTGCGGCGGCTGGGTGGTGGCGGCCGACGTCACCGACGACAAGCTGCAGGCGGCGAAGGACTGCGGCGCCGACGCGGTCGTCGACGCCCGCGAGGGCGACCTGGCCGGCCCGGTGCGCGCGGCGACCGGCGGCCGCGGTGTCGACGCGGCCATCGACTTCGTGGCCTCGCGGGAGACGCTGGAGGGCTCGGTGGCGGCGCTGGCCCGGGCCGGCCGCCTGGTCATCATCGGCAGTCGTCCGCGGCCGGTCTTCGGCGTCGACGCCAGCTTCACGGTGGACCCCGGCCGGATGCTCTACGACATGCTCGAGATCCACGGCTCGCGGTACGTCACGCTGACCGAGATCCAGCAGACGCTCGAGCTCCTGCGCCAGCGCCGTCTGCGGGCGATCGTCAGCCGCACATTCCCGCTGGAGGGCGCCGAGGAGGCGCACGGCCTGCTGCGCCGCAACGCGCTGGTGGGCCGCGCCGCCCTGGTGCTCTAGGACTGCCCGCCGCCGCCCCAGAGCAGCCAGTCGAGGATGACGACGCCACGCACGGGGTTGGCGTCGAGGTGGCGGGCCAGCGGCACCGCCGGGAGCAACTTCCGGATCCATCGTGCCATGCCCCCAGCATGGCGGCGGCCGCGAGCGTAGCCGAGCTAATAAATTTCGCCGAGTTGATAAGATCCTCTCGGCTACCATCGGGCCCGTGACGCTCAACCAGCTCCGCGTGTTCGAGGCGGTGGCCCGGACGGGCAGCTTCAGCCGGGCGGCCGAGGCCCTGTCGGTGACCCAGCCGGCGGTGACCCTGCAGATCCGGCAGCTGGAGCGCGACTGCGGCGTGCAGCTCTTCGAGCGCATCCGGCGGCGGCCCCGTCTCACCGACGCCGGCGGCGTGCTGCAGGACTACGCCCGCCGCATCTTCGCGCTGGTGGACGAGGCCGGCCGGCACCTGGAAGGCGCGCGCGGCCTCAGCAGCGGACGGCTGCGGGTGGTGACCGGACCGACCGGCAGCGCCTACGCCACCGACCTCATCGCGGCCTTCCATCGACGGCACCCCGGCGTCCACGTCGCGCTGAGCCTGGACACCTCCGAGCGCATCGTCCACCGCCTCCTCACGCTGAGCGACGACGTCGGCCTCGTCGGCGAGGAGCAGCAGCACCCGTCGCTGGCCCGCATCCCGTTCTGCGGCGACCCGCTCGTCGTCATCGTGGCGCCGGCCCACCCCTGGGCCCGACGGCGGACGGTGTCGGTCCGCGAGCTCGCCGACGTCCCGCTGATCACCCGGGAGGCCGTGTCCACCACGCGGCGGTTCATCGAGGCCCGGCTGGGCTCGGCCACGCGACGCCTGCGGGTGGCCCTGGAGCTCGGCTCCAACGACGCGATCAAGCGCGCGGTGGAGCTGGGGGCCGGGGTCGGCATCGTCTCCCAGGAGGTCGTGCGCACGGAGGCGCGCACCGGCGTGCTGCACGCGCTCACCATTCGGGAGCGCGGCTTCGTGCATCGCCTCGACCTCGTCTACCACGAGGACCGGGACGCCTCCCCCCTGATCGCCGCCGTCCGGGACGTCGCGGCAAGCCTGAGCACGCGCCGTCACCGCCGGTAGCGGCAGCCGCCGGAGCCTTCCGGAGCGCCGGCGTCTTCGCGACGATCCCGCCGTGCGGAGGCTGGTATGCTCGGGGCCATGAACTGGCTACGACCGGCCGAACGCGACGTGAGCGTCAACGGGCTGCGGCTGCGCGTGCTGGACTGGGGCGGCGAGGGACGGCGGCCGCTGCTCCTGCTGCACGGATTCACCGGCCACGCGCACGCCTGGGACACGCTCAGCATCGCGCTGCAGCCGCACTTCCACGTGTACGCCCTCGATCAGCGCGGGCACGGCGACAGCGACCCGGCCGACGTCTACAACCCCCTGGTGGCCTTCGACGACATCGCCGGCGTCGTCGACCAGCTCGGCCTCCGGCCGTTCGCGCTCGTCGGCCTGTCGATGGGGGGCCGCAACGGGATGTACTTCGCGTCGAAGCGCCCCGAGCGCGTGGAGCAGCTGGTCGTGGTGGACATCGGCCCCGAGATCAGCGCCAGGGCCAGCGCGCCGTCGGCGGGGCCGCCCGAGCCCGAGACGTGGGAGAGCATCGAGCAGGCCGCCCAGCACCTGCACCGCTCGAACCCGTTTCCGGGCATCCACTATTACCGCTGGGTCGTCTCGCACAGCCTTCGCCAGCGCGCCGACGGCGCCCTGGTCTGGAAGTGGCATCCCAGCGTCAAGACGCGGCGCTCGACGGGCGACGTCGACTGGTGGGCGGTCGTGCGCACGCTGGCCCCGCCCACGCTCGTGCTGCGCGGCGAGCACAGCACGGTCCTGGATCGCGAGGTGGCCGAGCGGATGGTCAAGGAGCTGCCGCGGGGCCGGTTCGTCGAGATCCCCCGCGCCGTCCACACGCTGCACGAGGACAATCCGGAGGCGGTGCTGAGCGCCCTCCGCGAGTTCCTCGGTTTCTGAGGCGGAGGCCTCCGGTGCCTCGTCTCGTTCGAGCCCTCGTCCTGGCCGCGCTGCTGGCGCCCGCCGGCGCCGGCGCCGAGGTCCGCACCCAGGCCTACGAGCTCCCGCGGGGCGGCGGGTCCCCGCACGACGTCGCGGTGGGCGCCGATGGCATCGTCTGGTACACCGCGCAGCGCGACGGCAAGCTCGGTCGCCTCGATCCCGCCAGCGGCCGCGTGGAGCTCGTCCCGCTCGGTCGCGGCGCGGCGCCCCATGGCGTCGTCATCGGGCCGGACGGCGCTCCGTGGGTCACCGAGGGCGGCACCAACGCGATCGTCCGCGTCGATCCGAAGTCCCGGGAGGTGAAGAGCTGGCCGCTGCCGGAGAGCCGCGGCTACGTCAACCTCAACACGCTGACCTTCGACGGCCGCGGCCGGGTGTGGTTCACCGGCCAGAACGGGATCTACGGACGACTGGACCCCGCGTCCGGCGACATGAAGGTGTGGGATGCGCCGCGCGGCCGCGGTCCCTACGGCATCGCCACCACCCCCGACGGCGCCGTGTACTACGCGTCGCTGGCGGGCAGCCACATCGCGCGGATCGACACCGACACCGGGACGGCGACGGTCGTCGAGCCGCCCACCAGCAACCAGGGCGCGCGCCGCGTGTGGTCGGATTCCCGGGGGCGCGTCTGGGTCAGCGAGTGGAACTCCGGCAACGTCAGCCGCTACGATCCGAAGGCCAACGCGTGGAAGACGTGGAAGCTGCCCGGCGACACGCCGCGCGTCTACGCGGTGTACGTCGACGACCGGGACATGGTCTGGCTGAGCGACTGGGGCGCCAACGCGATGGTCCGCTTCGATCCCGGGACGGAGACGTTCGAGGCCTTCCCGAGCGATCGCCGCGGCGCGAACGTGCGTCAGATCCTCGGTCGCCCCGGCGAGGTCTGGGCGCCGGAGTCGGGCGCCGACCGGCTCGTCGTCTACCGCACCCGCTGACCGCGCGGGCGACGGCGCTCGCGGCCGCCGCGCTCGTGGTCATTGCTCAGGGCACCCTGATCTCCGGCGGCCGCTCACACCAGGCCCAGCAGTCCGAGGACCCCGGCCGCCCCCAGCAGCCAGATCGGGTTGATCCGGGTGGCGAGCGCGAGTACGGCGCTGGCCGCGGTGACGGCATAGGCCGTCCAGCCGGCCTGGGCGCCGCGGGCGACCAGCCAGCCAGTGGCCAGGACCAGCCCGATCGTGATGGGCGCCAGGCCGGCCTCCACCGCGGCGCGCCAGCGAGCGCCGCGGAACCGCTGCCAGGCGCGGGCCACGAGGTAGGTGAGCGTGCACGACGGCAGGCACATGGCGGCCGTCGCCACCAGCGCGCCGGGCAGGCCCCCGACCTGCCAGCCGATGAGCGCCACCAGCAGCATGTTGGGGCCCGGCGCCGCCCGCGCGATCACGAACATCTGCGTGAACTCCTCGTCGGTCACCCAGTGGTGGACCTCGACGGCGATCCGGTGCACCTCGGGGATGATCGTGGTCACCCCGCCGACGGCGATCAGCGACAGCACCGTGAAGCGCAGGGCGATCGCGACGAGCGGGCTCACGCGCGGCGCAGCCAGGCCGCCAGCACGCTCAGGGGCGCCAGCGTGAGCAGCACGGGCACCAGCGGCCAGCGCAGGAGCCCGATCGCCACGAAGGCCAGGACCAGGAACGCCATCGCGCGCGCGGTGCGGGGCAGCGTCTCGGCCATCTTGACGCCGGTCGCCAGCACCAGACCGCCGGCGGCGGCTCCGACACCGCGCAGCAGCGCGTCGATGCCCGGCAGGTGACCGAAGCGGTCGTAGAGCAGCGCGAGCGACAGGACGGCGACGAGCGGGAGCGTGAGGATCCCGGCCAGCGCGGTCAGCGCGCCCGGCACGCCGTGGAAGCGCGCGCCGACGACGATCGACATGTTCACGGTGTTCGGCCCCGGCAGGAAGTTGCAGAGACTGAACAGGTCGGTGAACTCGGCGGCCGTGAGCCAGCGCCGCTCGTCCACGAGCATGCGGCGCGCCCACGGCAGCACGCCGCCGAAGCCGCGGGCGCCGGCGTGGAAGAAGCCGCGATACAGCTCGCCGAGCGTCGGGCGCGCGGCCGGGCCGGCGAGCGGCACTGTCACGCGCGCGTCAGCCGATGAACCGCCCGCCCATGACGCGCAGGGTGTCGCCGGTGACGTAGGCGGAGGCGTCGCTGGCCAGGAACACGCAGGCGTCGGCGATGTCCTCCGGACGTCCCAGCCGGCCCAGCGGAATCTGCTTCAGCTGCTCGGGCGAGCCGGGCGGCGACTTCTGGAACTCCGGATACCACTCGGCGTAGCGTCGCTCGGTGTCGATGAAGCCCGGCATCACCACGTTGGCGCGGATGCCGGATGGCCCCAGCTCGGCCGCCAGCGCGCGGATCAGGCCGAGCACGCCGGTCTTCGCCGCCGTCACCGCCGCGGTGTTGGGCCGGCCGGTGAGGCTCGACAGGCCGCCCAGCGCGATGATGCTGCCGCGCCGCCGTTCCTTCATGCCCGGCACCACGGCCCGCGCCAGGTAGAACGCCGAGTGCAGGTTGACGCCGAGCACGTGGTGCCAGTCCTCGAGCGAGGTCTCGGCGAGGCTCTTGTGCGGGCGGATCGCCGCGTTGCACACCAGCACGTCGATCGGCCCGAGGTCGGCGGCCGCGCGGGCCACCATGGCATCCACCGCCACGGCGTCGGCGACGTCGGCCAGCGCCGCGACGACGCGCACCCCGGCTTTCCGGCACTCCGCCGCCACCGCCTCCAGCTCGTCGCGGTTGGCGCGCGTGTTGAGCACCAGGTCGGCGCCCTCGGCCGCGTAGGCCAGCGCGATGGCGCGGCCGATGTTGCGGCTGGCGCCGGTGATGAGCGCGGTCCTGCCGGCGAGCTTCATGGGTGGTCTCCTGTCTGGTGAGGTAGTGGCCCGTCGCTCGACGACCGGCCGCCGTCTAGGCGCGCACGGACAGCCCGCGGCGCATCAGCTCGGCGTCGAGATCGAGCGGCCGCGTGCCGACCGGCACGCCCCCCGGCACCGTCCAGAAGATCTCGAACTCGAGCCCGTCGGGATCCTTGGCGTACAGCGACAGGCTGGTGCCGTGGTCCGACTGCCCGACGAGCGATCGGGTCGCGACCAGCCGCTGCCGGGCGCGCGCCAGGTCGGTCAGCTCGCCGACCTCCCAGGCCGCGTGATACATCCGCGCCGCGCGCTCGTCGGGCGGCCGGACGCCGGCCTGCTCGAAGAGCCCCAGATGATGGTCGTCGGCGGTCCCGGGAATCTTGAGGAAGGCGGCGGTAGGATAACGGCGCTGCACCTCGAAGCCGACCACCTCGCAGTAGAAGCGCACGCTGCGCTCGACGTCGGCCACCCACAGCACCAGGTGTTGCAGGCGCGTCAGCCCGAAGTCGGTCATCGGCCGGCTCCCTCCACCATGCTCACCGTGATCGCGACGCACGCGATGAGCGTGTCGGAGCCGGGCACCTTGAGCCCGCCGGCGACGGGATGCACGGTCACCTCGCCGTGCGGCAGCTCCTTGCGCACGCGCTCGACGTCGATCGACGCCGGATCGGGAACGCCCACCGTCACGTCGACGAGCATCGTGCCGCCGCGCGCGCGCACCTCGGCGAACAGCGGCAAGCTCGAGTGGCGGATGGCATCGGACACCGCCCGGCAGGCCGCCTTGGTGCCATCGAGACCGTGGACGTCCACGCCCATGCCGAACTCGAAGACCACCGGGCGCGCGCTCATCCGCGGAGCCCCGGCATCGCGAAGTGCGCGGCGTCGAGCTGGGCCACCAGCGCCCGCGACTGCTCGGCCGTCAGCGTCACCAGCGGCGGACGCACCGTCGCCCATCCGGGGTCGCCGCCGTAGTGCGCGACGGCCGCCTTGAGTGCGGGGATCATCGGGAACGTGGCGAAGATGCCGCGGATCTGGTCCAGCCGCGCCTGCTGGGCGTCGGCGTCGCCGGCCCGCCACGTGTCGAACAGGCGCGCGATCGCCGCCGGGTTCACGTTGGCCGTGGCGCTGATGCAGCCAGCCCCGCCGTGGCGCATGCCCTGCAGCAGGAACGTCTCCGCGCCCGGGAACACGTCGAAGCCGCCGGCGGCGAAGGCGTCGAGGAACGCCCGGGTGTTGCTCCAGTCGCCGCCGCTGTCCTTCATGCCGGCCACCTGGGTCGGATACGCCTTCAGCAGCCGCTCCACCAGGCCGAGCGTGATGGGCACCTGGGCCACCGGCGGGATGTGATAGAGGTACACGCGCAGCCGCGATTCCCCCACCCGCTCGATGACCTCGGCGAAGCTGCGGAACAGACCGTCGTCGCTCACGCCCTTGTAGTAGAAGGGCGGCAACATCAGCACGCCGCCGCAGCCCTGCTTCACGGCGTGCGCGGTCAGCCGGACCGAGTCCGGCAGGGCGCAGTGACCGGTACCGGGCATCATGCGGGCGGGGTCGATCCCGGCGCCCACTAGCCGGTCGAGCAGCTCGATCTTCTCGTCCACCGACAGGGAGTTGGCCTCCGAGTTGGTCCCGAAGACCGCCAGGCCGACGTTCTGCGAGAGCAGCCACCGGCACTGGCGCGTGAAGCGCTCGGCATCGGGCGAGAGATCGGGCCGGAAGGGCGTGACGACGGGCGACAGGACGCCGGTGATGCGCTGGGTGTCGTTCATGCAGGCGACGATACCCCGCCGGGGTCGGAGGTGGCAAGCGACGGCGCCGGCGATGCGCTACCATGCCGGCCATGGCCACCCTGAAGATCGACCACGCCCGTTACCTCGTGACGCTCGACTCCCAGCGGCGCATCGTGCAGGACGGCGCGATCCTGATCGACGACGGCCGCATCAGCCGCGTGGGCAAGGCCGCCGAGCTGGCCGGCGCCGGCGCCGACCGCGTGATCGACGCCAGCCGGATGGTCGTCACCCCCGGCTTCGTCAACGGCCACATGCATATCAGCTACGCGCACGCCGTGCGCGGGATCTTCCCCGACGACGTCGGCAGCCCGCTGCCGACCGTGTTCAAGCTGCAGATGGCCATGACCGAGGAGGAGGAGCACGCCACCTCGCTGCTGGGCATCGTGGAGCTGCTGAAGAACGGCACCGTGTGCTTCGTGGATCCCGGCAGCACGAAGTTTCCTGACGCCTGCCTGCAGGCCTACCAGGACGCGGGCATCCGCGTGATCATGGGCGACTGCGTCACGGACCAGGCGGCCCCCTTTCCGCTGCCGCGCTACGAGACGGCCCAGGCGGTGAGCCGGACGGCGGCATTCCTCAAGACGTGGCACGGGCGGCTCAACGGGCGGCTGCGCGCGTGGGCGATGCCGTTCTCGCCGGAGACGTGCAGCGCCGAGCTGCTCCGCGCCCTCAAGGGCCTCGCCGACGAGCACCGCACCGCGCTGACCCTGCACCACAACAGCGGCGCCAGGGCCCGGGGGGACTACCAGGCGCGCGGCGCCGCGAGCCCGACCCACTGGCTGGAATCGATCGGCGTGCTGGGGCCCAACGTCGTCCTCGCCCACGTCCTCGGCATCGACACCGGCGAGATCGACGTCCTGGCCCGGACCGGGACGACCGCGGCGATGTGCCCGGTGACCGCCGCCAAGGGCGGTCGCGGCGTGGGCGAGCACGGCCGGCTCCCGGAGCTCCTGGCCCGGGGCGTCAAGGTCGCGCTCGGCTGCGACTCGCCGAACAACTCGAACCACCTGGACATCGTGCGCGCGCTGAACATGGCGGCGATCCAGTACAAGGACGCGCGCCAGGACATGAAGCAGATCCCCGCCGAGACCGCGCTGGAGCTGGCCACGCTGACCGGCGCCCAGGCGCTCGGCGTCGGCGACGAGATCGGCTCGCTGGAAGCCGGCAAGAAGGCCGACCTCGTGCTCTTCGACACCCAGCGGCCCGAGTGGCAGGCGATGTTCAATCCGATCAACAACCTGGTCTACAACGCCGACGGCCGCAGCATCCACACGGTGATCGTCGACGGCCGCGTCGTGGTCGACGCCTACCGTCAGACGTTCGTGGACGAGCCGCGGCTGTACTCGAAGGTCCAGGAGATCGGCGAGAACCTGCTGGCGCGGACGGGCGTGACCCCCGGCCGCCCGCGCTGGCCGATCGTCTGACCCGCGGGCGTCGCCGGGGCCGTCAGCCCGCGAGCGCGGCGCCGGCGGCGAGCTGGCGCGCGACGAGGTGGGCGTACAGCCCGCCGCGCGCCAGCAGCTCGGCGTGCGTGCCCGACTCCACCACCCGTCCCTGGTCGAAGACCAGGATGGCGTCGGCGTCGCGCACGGTCGACAGGCGATGGGCGATCACCAGCGTGGTGCGGTCGCGGGCCAGCCGCTCCAGCGCGTCGCGGACCATCATCTCGCTCACGGCGTCCAGGTGTGACGTCGCCTCGTCGAGGATCAGCACCGGCGCGTTCTTGAGGAACGCCCGGGCGATGGCCACGCGCTGCCGCTGGCCGCCGGACAGCCGGGCGCCGCGCTCGCCGACCACGGTGTCGAGCCCGTCCGGCAGCGCGGCCACCACGTCGCCCAGCGCCGCCCGTTCCAGCGCGGCGGCCAGCGCCAGCTCGTCGGCGTCCGGGCGGGCCAGCATGATGTTGGCGCGCAGGGTGTCGTTGAAGAGATAGGTGTCCTGCGCGACCAGCGCGATGCGACGGCGCAGGTCGTCCAGCGTGTAGTCGCGCAGGTCGTGGCCGAGCAGCCGCACGACGCCGCGCTGGGGGTCCCAGAACCGCAGCAGCAGGTTGGCGACCGTCGTCTTGCCCGCCCCCGACGGCCCCACCAGCGCGACGGTGCTGCCGACCGGCACCCGCAGCGAGACGCCCTCCAGCGCCGGGCGAGGCCGCGCGGGATACGCGAAGGTGACGTCGGCCAGCTCGACGGCGAGCGCGTCGACGCTGGCCGTGGCCGGCACCCCGCGCCCGTCGGTGACGGGAACGGGCTCGTGCTCGACGACGTGCAGGCGGCGCGCCGAGCCCAGCGTGTCGGCGAGCTGCCGGCCGACCTGCGCCACCTCCCACAGCGGCACGAAGGCCGACAGCGCGAGCAGGGTGAGCAGCGGCAGCGCCGCCGGGTCGAGGCGACCGGCGTGGGTCAGCCACGCGCCGACCGCGGCGACGGCGAGCCCGCCGAGGCCGGTGGCCGTCTCCTGCAGCGCCGTCTGGCGGGCCAGGTCGCGCAGGAACGGCAGCCGGAGCGCGGCGAAGCGCGCGGTCTTGGCGGCGAGCAGCTCGCCCCACGCGCGCATCCGCCCGTAGGCCACGATCTCGCCGAGCCCCTGCACGGTATCGACCACGTGGGCGTTCAGCTCGCCCGACGCCTCGCGCGCGTGCGAGCCGAGGCGGTCGATCCGGGTCCGCCCGAGCACCGGGATCAGCGCGGTGTAGAGCAGGAACGGCACCAGCACGAGCGCCAGGGGCGGCGCGAACGCCGCCAGCGTGGCCAGGACGGCCGCCGGCAGCAGCACGGCGACCAGCGCGGGCGTCACCGTGTGCGCGAAGAAGTACTCGATCAGCTCGACGTCGTGGGTGGCCACGCCGGCCAGGTCGCCGGTGCGGCGCCGCGTGAGATAGGCCGGCGCCAGCGCGTCGAGCTTGCGGAAGACGTCCAGCCGCATGTCGGCCAGCAGCCGGTAGGCGACGTCGTGCGCCAGCCACGACTCCAGCCAGTGCAGCATTCCGGCCAGCGGCGCGACCACCACGAGCGCGACGAGGAATGCCGCCGCCGGCTCGCCGCGCGACACCGCGCGGACCGCCAGCGCGCTGAGCGCGCCGATGCCGATGAGCGCGGCCACCCGCGCGATGCCCAGCGCGAACGTCGACGCCAGCCGGCCCCGGTAGCCGCGCGTCTTGGCCAGCAGCGTTCCGAGCACCGCCCGCCAGCCGATGGCCCCGGCCTCCACGATGGCCCCCTCGGGGTCGAGGCCGCCGTCGCCGGCGAAGAGCCCGTCGCCGGCGGTCGCGTCGCCCTCGACCGCGAGGCGCCGGTCGACGGCGGTCGCCCCGGCGCCGTCGCGGGCCTGCGCGGCCATCAGGCGGGCATACACGCCCCGCTGGCCGAGCAGCTCGGCGTGGCTGCCGCGCTCGACGACCTCGCCGCGGTCGAGGACGAGGATCGTGTCGGCGCCGATGACGCTGGACAGGCGGTGGGCGAAGATGATCGTGGTGCGGCCGACCATCAGCCGGTCGAGCGCGGCCTGGATGAGCGCCTCGCTCTCGGCGTCCACCGACGACAGCGCCTCGTCCAGCACGAGGATCGGCGCGTCGCGCAGCAGCGCGCGCGCGATCGCCACACGCTGGCGCTGTCCGCCCGACAGGCGCACGCCGCGCTCGCCGACTACCGTGGCGTAGCCCTGGGGCAGGCGCTCGACGAACTCCTCGGCGTTGGCCGCGCGAGCGGCGGCGCGCAGCTCGTCGGGCGTCGCCTCCGGCCGGCCCATCCGGATGTTGTCCTCCACGGTGCCGTGGAACAGCCAGGTGTCCTGGCTGACCACCGCGATGCGCCGACGGATCTGGGCCAGGCTCAGCTCGCGCAGGTCGCACCCGCCGATGGTGACCCGCCCGTGGACGGGGTCGTGGAAGCGCAGCAGCAGCCGGGCGACCGTGGACTTCCCGGAGCCGCTGGCGCCGACGAATCCCACGCGCCCGCCCGGCGGCACCGCGAAGCTGAGCCCGCGGTGCACGGCTCGCCCGGTGCCGGGATAGGAGAAGGTGACGTCGTCGAAGGTCACGCCGGCGTCGGCCGGCTCCGGTCCGTCCGCGCGGTCGCGGATCAGCGGGGCGGCGTCCAGGATCGCGAAGATGCCGCGCGCGGCGGCCATGCCGAGCATGCCCTGGTGCAGCAGCACCCGCAGCTCGCGCAGCGGCCGGAACACCTCGACGCCGAGCATGAGGACGACCAGCAGGACCGGCAGCGGCATCGCCCCCGTCCCCACGCGGTACGCACCGAGCGCCAGGGCGGCGGCGGCGCCGACCGCGATGCCGGTGTCGGTGATGCCGCGGGCCAGGGTGTTGGTGCCGAGGACCCACATCGTGCTCCTGAACAGCGCGCGCGCGCGCTCCTCGAGCCGGCGAGCGCGGTCGCCGCTCTGCCCGAACGCCTTGAGCGTGGCCAGCCCCTGCACCGCGTCCAGGAAGTCGGCGCCGAAGGCGGAGTACGCGCGGTTGCGCGCCAGGCTGGCCCGGCTGTCCCAGCTGTGCCACAGGGCCGGCGCCAGCAGGATCAACACGGCGGCGCCGAGCATCACCAGCGCCACCGGCCAGTCGAGGAACACCACGAACCCGAAGATCAGGACCGGCGTCAGCACCGCCACGAAGAGCTGCGGCAGGTACTGGCCGAAGTAGGTCTCCAGCTGCTGGATGCCCTCCACCAGCGAGAGCATCACCTCGGCCGTGCGCGCGCCCGAGAAGTGCGCGGGCCCCAGAGCCACGATGTGCGCGTAGAGCGTCTGGCGCAGCGCGGTCTGCACGCGTGCGGCGGTGTGGTGGGCCATCATCGCGCGCGCGTAATCGAGCAGGCTGCGCAGCACCACCGCCGAGGCCGTCAGGGCGATGACGCCGGCCAGCGAGGCCAGCGGCTCGCCATGGAGCACGCGGGCCAGCAGCCAGCCGAGCAGCACGAGCCGGGCGATGCCGACGGCGACGGCGGCGAGACCGATGGCCACGGTGGCGGCGATCCGCAGCCGCACACCCCGGGTGAGCGCCCACAGGCGGGGGTCGAGGTACATGCGCTCCTCTCGGCGCCCGGCCGAGCCTACCCCTTCACGACCTCCGGGTTGTGGACGTTGATCGGCTTGCCGGAGGCGTAGGCGAGGACCTGGTCGAAGATCGTGCTGAACTGGTGCTCGAGCCCGTCGCGCTCGACGTAGCCCAGGTGTGGCAGGGCCAGCACGTTGTCCAGCTTCAGCAGCGGGTGCCCGGCCGGCGGGATCGGCTCCTCCTCGAAGACGTCCACCGCGGCCATGCCCGGTCGCCCCGCCCGGAGCGCGGCCTCGAGTGCGCCCGGCGCGACCAGCCCGGCCCGGCTCGTGTTGACGAACAGCGCCGTGGGCTTCATGCGCGCCAGATCGGCCGCGGTCACCATGCCGCGGGTGGCGTCGATCAGCCGGATGTGAATCGACACCACGTCCGACTGCTCGAGCAGGTCCTCCTTGCGCCGCACCGGCGTGTCGCCCGCGGCGCGCGCGGCAGCCAGAGAGGCCTCGCGGCCCCAGGCCAGCACCTTCATGCCGAAGGCCCGACCGTAGCCGGCGACGACCGCGCCGATCTTGCCGTACCCCCAGATGCCGAGGGTCTTGCCCCTCAGGCCGATGCCGATCGGATGGGCCTGCCACTTGCCGGCCTTCAGCGCCGCCACCTCCTGCGGGATGTTGCGGAAGGCGCCGATGACCATGCCCCACGTGAGCTCGGCCGTCGCGTACGACGGGCCGCCGCCGGCGCCCGCGAGCGAGGACATGATCACCCCGCGCTTCGTGCACGCGGCCAGGTCGACGTGCGGGAACACGCCGATCTGGCTGATGATCCGCAGCCGGTCGAGGCGCTCCAGCAGCGGCGCGCGGATCGGCGTGCGCTCGCGGATCAGGCACAGCGCCTCGGTGTCGGCCAGGCGCTTGGCCAGCACCTCGACGTCCTTGGTGTGGTCGTTCCAGATCGTGACGTCGTGGCCGGCCACCTTGGCGAAGGCGGGCAGCGTGCGGACGGTGTTCTGCCAGTCGTCGAGGACGGTGATCTTCATGGCCGGCAGCCTAGCACACGCGCCGGCCGCCACGGCCGCCGCGCCGAGAACACCACGGCGCGCAGCGGCGCCCGGACGGGATGATCGCCGAGCTCGCGACGAGGCGGGCCGCGACGGCACGCTCGACCTCCGCCACCGCGTCGGCGCGGCGCGCCACGATGGCGGGGCCGATCGGATTGCCCTCGATCAGTCCGGTCACGGGCTCCGTCGCCGACGGGCTCGTGCCGGTCCTGACCACCGGCGCCACGCCACGTCGACGAAGCCCGCCTCGGCCAGCCACGCGCAGATCGGCGCCGGGTCGTGGCAGCCGAAGGGAATCGTGTAGAACTGCGGCGGGTCCTCCGGGAAGAAGGCCGCCGCGGTCTCGTGGACGATGCGCGGGGCCGGGTTGTCGGCGAGCGGTCCCCACACGTTGAACAGGTACGCCCCACCCGGGCGCAGCACGCGGAACGCCTCGCGGATGGCCGCGGCCCCGTCGGCAAACAGCAGGAGCCCGAACCCGCACACGACCGCGTCGACGGATCGATCGGGCGCCGGCAGGACGGTCGCGTCGGCCTGGCGCCACGCGAGCCCCGGCGCCACAGGCACCTGCGCGCGATGGCGCTGCCGGTGGTGGCGACGACGGTCATCCTGAACTTCATCGTACTTCTGGAACGAGTTCCTCTACGCCGTGGTCTTCATCACCATCACCCAGCAGAAGATCCGCACGCTCCCGCTGGCCGTCCAGTTCCTGGTCTCCGACCAGTACCAGGACATCGGCATGCTGGCGACCGGGCTGATGATCGCACCCTGCCCGTGCTCGTCACTGAACCTGTTCCTCTCCGAGTGGTTCGTCAAGGGCATGACGGCCGGGCCATCAAGGGCTGAGCGCGCCGTCATTGGGAACGCTCCCGACACCGAGGTCTCAAGGTCTCTTGACCGTGGCGTGGCCGCTCGGCTAGCATCGCCATCGGTCGGACGGGCTGTCTTCTCGGCTACGCTCCGACGGGCCTCGAGGCGTACGGGTGACATGTCTGGAGGCCCCCAGCCCGGCTTCGCGGCCACCGTCCCATCTTGGTCGAGGAGCAAGAGGTATGGCCCAGGCCACACGCAGGCTGACCGCCATCCTGAGCGCAGATGTCGCCGGCTACAGCCGGTTGATGGGCGACGACGAGCCAGGGACCATGGCCGCCCTCGCCGAATGCCAGAGCCTGTTCCGGCGGTTGTGCGATGCGACCAACGGACGCATCGTGGATACGGCGGGAGACAGCGTGCTCGGCGTGTTCGACAGCGTGGCGGACGCTGTGCTGTGTGCCATGGCTGCCCAGAAGAACCTCGCCGAATGGAACGCCGCACGCCCCAGCGAACGCCGCATGCTGTTTCGTGTCGGCATCCATCTCGGCGATGTGTTTGTCCACCCCGATGGCCGCGTCTACGGCGATGGCGTGAACGTCGCAGCACGGCTGCAAGCGCTGGCCGAGCCCGGCGGCGTGTGTGTCTCAGAGGTGGTGCACGCGGCGGTTGGCCCCAAGATCCCCGCCGTCTTCGAAGCACTCGGCGAGCAGCAACTGAAGAACATCGTGGTTCCCATCAGCGTCTATCGGGCACGATTCACTGCCGACGCGGTGCTTCCCGAGCCGGGTCCGGAGTCAGGATCGATGCCACCCGGGCAGGAGCGGTCGGCTCTCGTGTTCGTCGGCCCTCTCATGCAGCGCCTCGTCGCCCAGGTGGACGCCGTTGCCCGCACCGCGGCCAACGTGCTCATCCAGGGAGAGTCCGGGGTCGGCAAGGAGCTCATCGCCCGTCGCATTCACGAGGAAAGCGGACGCTTCCGGGGGCCGTTCGTAAAGCTGGACTGCGCCTCGATACCGGCGAATCTCTTCGAGGCCGAGTTGTTCGGGCAGGTGAGCGGCGCCGTGCCGGGCTCGTTTCGCGATCGTGCCGGGCGCATCGAGCTGGCCGACGGCGGCACCCTGTTTCTCGACGAGGTGGGGGACATCCCGGCCGAGCTCCAAGCCAAGCTGCTGCGACCGCTGCAGGACTCGACCTTCGAGCGCGTGGGCGATAGCCGCACACGTCGAGCGGACGTCCGATTCATCGCGGCGACGAGCCGGGACCTCGTCGAACACGTCTCGCGGGGACTCTTTCGGCGCGACCTTTACTTCCGACTGAGCGTGTTCCCGATCAGTGTGCCCCCCCTGCGCTCCCGACCAGAGGATGTCCCCGCGCTGGTTGAGCACTTCCTGGGCGATCAGGTCGCCGCCGGCCTAGAGTTGACAGAGTCGCACGTCCGTCACCTGCAAACGTATGACTGGCCAGGTAACGTTCGCGAGCTGAAGAACGTCGTGGAGCGGGCGGTGATTCTCTCGGGGGGCGGTCCGCTCCGCCTCGAAGAGGCGCTGCCGACGTCGGCGTTTTCGTATCCAGCGCGCGCCGCCCTGCCCGAGGAGCGAACACCTGCGCGAGGGTTCCTGACCGCGATCGAACTCGAGGTTGTCGAGCGGAACAATCTCGTCGGAGCCATGGAGGCAACCGGCTGGAAGCTGTCCGGCGCGAACGGTGCAGCCACGCAGCTGGGGCTCCCCGTATCGCGGCTGAAATCGCGGCTCAAGGCCCTGAGCGTCGTAAGGCCGGACCCCGGGTCCCTCTACGTCCGATTCGGTGGCGGTCGCGGTGTCGATACGTTTGCACGGGACCTGTTCTCCCGCGCCATCGCCCACCCCACGCTCGGGCGCTTCTGGAAAGGGCGTAGCACGTATGGCGTGCTCCGCGAGGAACGACTCCTGATCGCTTACCTGTCGTCGGTCATGGGGGGACCGATTCGCTACGTCGGGCGCGACATGAAGATGGCCCATCGCGGGCTGGGGATCACTGCGGCCGACTGGGATGTGTTCCGCGCGCTTCTTTCGGAAACGCTGGCGGCTCTCCGCATTCAGGACCCGGAACGTCGGGAGGTCGTCGACTTCGCCGAGAGTTTGAAACCCGATATCACCCAGGGATGAGGCTGTCGGATCGAGCGGAGGCAGGCCGCCCCGCCACCAGCTCCGTCGCCCACACCGCCGGCTCCCGTCGCGCGGCGAGGCGCACAGGGAGGGCAGTCATGATCAAGCGCTGGACGTCGTGGGCGTGTGTCGTCGCCGTGGTCCTGCTCATCGCAGGCTCCGTGCGCGCCCAGGAGGTCCTCACCAACGAGGCCGTGGTCGCGATGAAGAAGGCCGGACTCTCCGACGCGGTCATCCTCGCGAAGATCCGCGGCAGCCAGTCGAAGTTCGACCTCAGCACCAAGTCGCTCGTCGAGCTCAAGCAGGCGGGGCTGTCGGACCAGATCATCGAGGCCATGCTGGGGCAGTCGGGCGCCGGCGGCCCGCCGCCGGTGGGCGCGGTGGACCCGCGAGGCAAGCCCGCGCTCGGCCCCCCGCAGGGCCGCGACAGCATCTTTCACGTCAAGGGCGACCAGTACGTCGAGCTGACCGCCTCGGCCGCGTCGCTCGAGACCAACTTCGCCGTCTTCCAGTCGAAGAGCGAGATCGTGCTCAAGGGCCGCCGGGCCGGCTACCGGCTGCCCGAGCGCCAGCCGGTCTTCCTCAGCGCGTGGGGCCCGGCCGAGGCGCCCATGGTGCGCCTGAAGCCCGGTGACAGCCACGACGACCGTAATCTCAAGTTCTCCAGCGGCAGCTTCATGCCGTTCGGGGGCACCCACAAGCTGGGCGTGCGGAGCCAGGACACCGTCGACGTGGACGCCGAGAAGGACCCGCGCGGCTTCTACCGCATCAAGCCGCGCAAGCCGATGGAGCCGGGGGAGTACGGCTTCATCGTCAGCCCCGGCGTCGCCGGCGCCGGGGGCAAGATCTACGACTTCGGCGTCGACTGATCGCGGTCGAGCGTCTCGACACCCGGGTATACTGCCGCTCACCGAGGAGGCGCTCGTCATGCGACCGTTCCGATCGTCCACGTGGCTCGTCGTCGTCTCCGCCCTGGCGCTCCTCGTCCTCGGCGGATCCCTCCCGCGGCTGGCCCGGGCGCAGGCCCCGAACACGCTCGTGCTCGGCCTCGACCAGGAGCCGCCCACGCTCGACCCGCACGCCTCGCCGTCGGCGGTCACCTACCAGATCATCGCCTCGGTGACCGAGAGCCTCCTGTACAAGGGCCCGGACGGCAAGCTCGTGCCGTGGCTGGCCGAGTCGTGGACCACCTCCAAGGACGGGCGCAGCGTGACGTTCAAGCTGCGGCGCGACGTCAAGTTCCACGACGGCACCCCGTTCAACGCCGACGCGGTGAAGTTCAACTTCGATCGCATCGTCGATCCGAAGTTCAAGGCCGGTGGCGCCCGGGCCCAGCTGTCGGGGTACGCCGGCGCCAAGGTGCTCGACGAGTTCAGCGTGCAGGTCAGCTTCGAGACGCCCTACGCGCCGTTCCTGACCTACGCCGCGGCCGGGACGCTCAGCATCGTCTCCCCCAAGGCGGTCAGGGAGAGCGGCGACCAGGTCCACACGCGCCCGGTCGGCACCGGGCAGTTCACGATCAAGGACTACGTCGCCAAGGACCACACGACGATGGTCCGCAACGCCGCCTACACCCGGAAGGCGCCCTGGAGCGACCGCAGCGGACCCGCCCAGCTCGAGACCGTGGTGTGGAAGTTCATCCCCGAGGCCGGCACCCGGGTGACGACGCTGGAGAGCGGCGAGACCCAGGGCGTCTACAACGCTCCCGCCCAGTCCCTGCCGCGGCTGGAGAAGAACACGGCCGTGCGGATCGACAAGGCGCCCTGGCCGGGCGTGCCGCGCATCTGGCTCCTCAACGTCACCCGGCCGCCGATGGACGACGTGCGCGTGCGCCGGGCGATCAACTACGCGATCGACCGCGAGGCGTTCCTGGCGACCGTGTACAAGGGCACGGGCCTGAAGGCCATCTCGCCGCTGACCGCGCTGATGCTCGACGACCCGTCGCTGAAGGCGGCCTACCCGTTCGACGCGGTCAAGGCCAAGGCGCTGCTCGGCGAGGCCGGCTGGCAGCCCGGCGGCGACGGCATCCGCACCCGGGGCGGGCAGCGGCTGGAGATCGTGCTCAACGCCATCGAGTACGGCGGAGGGACCGATCCGACGGCCCAGCTCATCCAGTCGCTCCTGCACGAGGTCGGCATCGACGTCAAGATCAAGGCCCAGGCCCGGCCGCCCTGGTACGAGGACAACTACCGCTGCGCCACGCACGGGCCGGTGATGTTCCTGCGCGCCACCGATCCCGACGGCGTCTTCTTCCTGTTCCACTCCTCGCTGGTCGGGGGCAACTTCAACTGGTCGTGCGTCAAGAACCCCAAGCTCGACGCCCTGATCGAGCAGGGCCGGCGCGAGGCCGACCAGGGCAAGCGCCGCGCGATCTACCTCTCGATCGCCCAGCTCGCGCTCGACGAGGCGCTGACCGTCCCGCTGGTCGACGAGCTGTCGGTGTGGGCGTTCCGCAGCGGCGTGCAGGGCGTGAAGTACAACTTCAACGCCTATCCGATCCTGGGTGACGCCACGCTGCGCAAGTAGCGCGCCCGGCCGGTCCGCGTCGTGCTGACGTGGAGCGCGCGGCGGATCCTCGCCGTCGTCCCGGTGCTGTTCGGGGTGACGCTGGCCGTCTTCAGCATGCTGTTCCTGGTCCCGGGCGACCCGGTGAAGATCATGCTGGCCGAGTTCGTCACCAATCCCGACCAGGTCGCCCAGATGCGCGCCCAGCTCCACCTCGACGAGCCCATCCTCCAGCAGTACGCCCGCTTCGTGACCGGCGCCGTCCGCGGCGACCTCGGCACCTCCATCCGCAGCCGCCGGCCGGTCACGACCGAGATCGGCGAGAACCTGGCCAGCACGGCCCAGCTCGCGCTGGCCGCCATGGTGGTCGCCGTCGGCCTCGGCGTCCCGCTGGGCCTGGTGGCGGCGCTGTCGCGCAGCTCGTGGCTGGACGTGGCCTCCATGGCCGCCGCCCTGCTCGGCGTGTCGATGCCGAGCTTCTGGCTCGGCCTGCTGCTCATCTTCGTCTTCTCGCTGCACCTGGCCTGGTTCCCCGCCACCGGCGGCGGCGATCTGCGGCATCTGGTGCTGCCGGCGATCACGCTCGGCATGATCGCGGCGGCGATCATCGCCCGCCTCACGCGCTCCAGCATGCTCGAGGTGCTCGGCCAGGACTACGTGCGCACGGCGCGCGCCAAGGGTCTGGGCGGCTTCAGCGTCGTGGTCCGCCACGCGCTCAAGAACGCGCTGATCCCGATCATCACGATCTTCGGCCTGCAGTTCGGCAACCTGCTGGCCGGCGCCGTCATCGTGGAAACCGTCTTCAGCCGGCCGGGCCTGGGCCGGCTCATCGTGGGCGGCATCCTCAACAAGGACTTTCCGCTCGTGCAGGGTGTGGTGCTGTTCGTGGCCACGGCGTACGTGCTGATCAACCTGCTGGTCGACGTCGCCTACGCCTACGCCGACCCGCGCATCCGCTTCGGCTGAAGCGATGGATCTCGCGCAGCGGCTGGCGCGCCACCGCGGCGCCCTGGTGGGCCTCGTCATCCTGGGCGGACTGGCCCTCATGGCGGTGACGGCACCGTGGCTGAGCCCGCGCGATCCCATCCGGACGGCGCCCCGCGCCGCGCTGCAGCCGCCGGGCTCGACGTACTGGCTCGGCAGTGACCAGCTCGGCCGCGACGTGGCCAGCCGCGTCCTGCACGGCGCGCGCATCTCCCTCACGGTGGGGCTGATCTCGGTCACGATCGCGGTGGCGCTCGGCGCGCCGATCGGCCTGGTCGCCGGCTTCTACGGCGGCCGTCTCGACGGCTTCGTCATGCGTGTCCTGGACGTGCTGCTGGCGTTCCCCGGCATCCTGCTGGCGCTGGCTATCGTGAGCGTGCTGAGCCCCGGGCTCACGAACGTGATGATCGCCGTCGGGCTGTCGGCGGTGCCGGCCTACGCGCGGCTCGTCCGCGGCAGCGTCCTGTCCGCGCGCGAGAACCTGTACGTCGAGGCGGCGCGCGCGCTGGGCAGCCGCGACCCGTCGATCCTGGCCCGCTACATCCTGCCCAACGTGGTGGCGCCGCTCGTGGTGACCGCCACGCTCGGCCTCGGCACCGCCATCCTGGCCTCGGCGGCCCTGAGCTTCCTCGGCCTCGGCAGCCAGCCTCCGCAGGCGGAGTGGGGCCGCATGCTCGCCGAGGGCCGCGACTACCTGCGCGAGGCGTGGTGGATCTCGACCTTCCCCGGCCTCGGCATCATGCTGACCGTGCTGGGCATGAACCTGCTCGGCGACGGGCTGCGCGACGTGCTCGACCCCCGGCTGAAGGTGTAGGCGCTGTGATAGCATTTCCGCCATGACACTCCCACTGGAGCCCTACAGCGTCGTCGACCTCACCCGCGCCCGCTCCGGCCCCACCTGCGTCCGCCAGCTCGCCGAGATGGGCGCCCGGGTCGTCAAGGTGGAGTCGCGCGAGCAGGACGACTTCACGCGCGACGAGTTCGACTTCCAGAACCTGCACCGCAACAAGCGCTCGATGACGCTCGACCTCAAGCATCCCCGGGGCGTCGAGGTCCTCAAGAAGCTGGTCGCGAAGTCCGACATCCTCGTCGAGAACTTCCGGCCCGACGTGAAACACCGGCTCGGCATCGATTACGAGACGCTGAGCCAGGTGAACCCGCGGCTCATCTACGCCAGCATCTCCGGCTTCGGCCAGAGCGGTCCGTACCGCGACCGCCCGGGCTACGACCAGATCGCCCAGGGGCTCGGCGGTCTGATGTCGGTCACCGGGCTGCCCGGCCAGGGTCCGGTGCGGGTGGGCATCCCGGTCGCCGATCTCACCGCCGGCATGTTCCTGGCGCACGGCGTGCTCGTCGCGCTGCTGGAGCGCGAGCGCTCGGGCAAGGGTCAGTGGGTGCACACCTCGCTGCTGGAGGCGATGGTGCGCATGCTCGACTTCCAGACCACGCGCTGGCTCATCGGCAAGGAGATCCCGCCGCAGGCCGGCAACGATCATCCCACCGGCATCCCGACCGGCGTGTTCAAGACCGCCGACGGGCACATGAACATCGCCGCCTCCGGCCAGCACATGTACCGCCGCCTCTGCGAGGCCCTCGACGTCAGGCACCTCATCGACGACGCGCGCTTCAAGACGCCGCAGGACCGCTCGAAGAACCGGCTGGCCTGCAACGCCGAGCTGGAGAAGGCGACCGTCACGAAGACCAGCGCGGAGTGGGTCGAGATCCTCAACAAGGCCGGCGTGCCGTGCGGGCCCATCCTCAACGTGAAGGAGGTCTTCGAGGACGAGCAGATCCGCCACCTGAAGCTCGCCACGAAGATCGAGCACCCGCGCCTGGGCGAGCAGACCGTCCAGAACCTGCCGGTGACGCTGTCGCGCACGCCGGGCGCCGTCGTGTCGGCGTCGCCCGACCTGGGCCAGCACACCGACCAGGTGCTCGCGGAGCTGGGGTACTCGAAGGAGGAGATCGCCGCGCTCCACCGCGACGGCGCCGTCTAGCCTCCCGGGTCCCGGCGCCGGCGCATGCCCCACGTCGGCCGGAGCGTCAAGCGTCGCGAGGACGAGCGCCTCCTGCGCGGCCGGGGCGGTTACGTCGCCGACGTCGTGCGCCCCCGGGCCCTCCACCTCGCGGTCGTGCGAAGCCCGCACCCGCACGCGCGGATCCAGGCCATCGACGTGGGGCCGGCGCGCGCCTGTCCCGGCGTCGTCGACGTCGTCACGCTCGCCGACGTGCCGGCGCTGGCGCGCGCGATCCCGATGCGCATGGCCGAGCGCGGCCAGATGGCTCGCTACCTCCAGCGTCCGCTGGCTCGCGACAAGGTCCGCTACGTCGGCGAGCCGGTGGCCGCCGTGGTCGCCGACGACCGCTACCGGGCCGAGGACGCGCTGGCCCGCGTCGAGGTCGCCTACGATCCGCTGCCGGCGCTCGTGGACACGCGGGCCGCCGCCGGGCCCGGGGCCCCGCTGCTCTTCGAGTCCGAAGGCACCAACGTGGTCGCCAGCTACACGGTGGCCTGCGGCGACGTCGAGCGGGCCCTGGGCAATGCCGATCTGGTCCTGCGCGAGACGTTCTACGTGCAGCGTCACTCGGCCGTCCCGCTGGAGACGCGCGGCGCCCTGGCCGAGTGGGACGCCGGCCGCGGCGTGCTCACGATGTGGGGCATGACGAAGGTGCCCCACGTCAACCGCCGCATCGTCGCCGAGCACGTGGGGCTGCCGGAGCACCGCGTGCGCTTCCTGCCGACCGACGTCGGCGGGGCCTTCGGCGTCCGCGGCGAGGTGTACCCCGAGGACTTCCTGGTCGCCGTGCTGGCGATGCGGACGGGGCGGCCGGTCCGCTGGATCGAGGACCGCCGCGAGCACCTGCAGGCCGCCAACCACTCCCGCGAGCAGCACCACGACGTCGTCATCGGCCTGCGCCGCGACGGGACCATCCTCGGCATCCACGACCGGTTCTGGAACGACATGGGCGCCTACGTGCGCACCCACGGCGCCACCGCGCCCAACAACACGGCCGCCTACATTCCCGGGCCCTACCGCGTGCCGAGCTACCGCGCCGACGTCACCTGCGTGGTGACCAACAAGACGCCGGCCGGTACCTACCGCGCGCCCGGCCGCTTCGAGGCGACCTTCGTGCGCGAGCGGATCGTCGACATGGCGGCGCGGGCGCTCGCCCTGGATCCGGCCGAGATCCGGCGGCGCAACTTCATCCCGAGCGAGGCGATGCCCTACGACCTGGGCACCACCACGCACGGCAGCGGCGTCGTGTACGACAGCGGCGACTACCCGCGTCTGTTCGACGCGGCGCTCGACCGGGTCGGCTACGAGACGCTGCGGACCGCGCAGGCCGGGGCGCGCCGGGCCGGACGCCACGTCGGCATCGGGCTGGCCTACGTCGTCGAGAAGTCGGGGCTCGGCCCGTGGGAGTCCGCGCGCGTCGTCGTCGACGGCGGCGGGGACGTCGTCGTCTACACCGGGATTCCCTCGGTGGGGCAAGGGGTGGAGACGGTGTTCGCCCAGGTGTGCGCCGACGTCCTCGGCGTCCGCTACGAGGACGTGACCGTCCGCTACGGCGACACCGAGGCGCTGCCCGACAGCGTCGGCGCCTTCGGCAGCCGCGGCACCGTCGTCGGCGGCAACGCCGTGCTGGGCGCGGCCGAGCGCGTGCGCGACAAGATCCTCGCCGTGGCCGCGCGCGAGCTCGAGGCCCACCCGGCCGACCTCGAGCTCCGCGACGGCGCCGTGCGCGTGCGCGGGGTCGTCGACCGCGCGCTCACGCTGCGCGAGGTCGCGCGCGCCGCCGCCGTGCCCCGCGCGCTCGCCGCCGGCCTGGAGCCGGGGCTGGAGGCGCTGCACTACCACCGCCAGGAGTCCATGACCTACGGGCACGGCCTGCACCTGGCCGTGGTCGAGGTCGACGAGGACACCGGCGCCGTCGGCATCCTCCGCTACGCCGTCGTGTACGACGTCGGCCGGGCCGTCAATCCGATGCTCGTCGAGGGGCAGCTCGTCGGCGGCCTGGCCCAGGGGCTCGGCGCGGCGCTCCACGAGGAGCTCGCCTACGACGACACCGGCCAGCTCGTGGCGGGGACCCTGCTGGAGTATCACCTGCCGGCGGCGGCCGACATGCCGCCGCTGCAGCTCTGGATCCGCGAGGACGACCCGTCGCCGACCAACGCCCTGGGCGTCAAAGGCGCCGGCGAGGACGGCATCGTCGCCGCCGGCGCCGCGGTCGCCAATGCCGTGGCCGACGCCCTGGCGCCGCTCGGCGTCGAGGTCCGCGCGCTGCCCTTGCGGCCGTGCCGCCTGCGCGAGCTGATCCGCGCCGGGCGCGGAGGGATCGGCGCGCCATGACAGGCGTCTCGACTTGACAGGCGACGTCGAACGACGGACAGTCCCGGCACCGAGCCGAGTCGACCGGGAGGATCCGCCATGATCAAGTCGCTGGCCGTGGTGCTCGTCGCCATCCTCGCCGTGGCCCCGCTGGCCCCGGCCACCGCGCAGTGGAAGCCCGAGATCAAGTTCCTCAAGATCGGCGTCTCCAGCGCCGGCGGCGACTGGTTCCGGGCCGGCGCCAAGTTCTCCACCATGGTTCCCGCGGTGCTGCCGGACGTCGCGGCCAGCACGGTCATCGGGGGCGGCGTCGTGAACGTCACCCGCATCGGCAAGGGCGAGACCCAGATGGGCTTCGCGCTGACGCCCTATCCCGAGCAGGGTTACAAGGGCGAGACGAAGCACTACCCCGCGCCGCTCAAGAACGTGCGCCTGATCGCCAGCAACCTCGGCCGCAACGTGGTCGTCGCGCTCGTGGTGCTCAAGGACAGCCCGATCAAGAGCATCCAGGACCTGAAGGGCAAGCGGATCGTGGCGGGCGATCGTGGCTGGGGCACGACCGAGCTGGCCGAGGCGCTGATGGCGGGGACCGGCATGCCGCCCGACAGGTTCAAGGCCGACGGCGGCACCATCAGCTACACGTCGATCACCGACCGGTCCAAGGCGCTGCAGGACAAGAACGTCGACGCGATCTTCATCCCCGGCCAGGTCAACTACCCGGACCTCATGGCGGTGCAGCAGGCGGCCGGCATCCGCGTGATCGGCTTCCCGAACGACCTGGTCGACAAGGCGCTGGCCACGATGCCCGGGCTCGTGAAGAGCAAGATCCCCAAGGGCCTCTACGGCGTCGTCGAGCAGGACCTCCCCTCGCCGGGGTTCCTGCAGCAGATCATCGTGGACGCCGGCCTGTCGGACGAGCTGGTCTACCGGATCACGAAGCTCTGGTGGGAGAAGATCAAGGACATCCACGAGGTCGCCCCGGGCCTCGACCAGGCCGACGTGAGGATGGCGATGGAGCACGCCACCATCCCGTTCCACCCCGGAGCCGTGCGGTACTACAAGGAGGTCGGGGTCGCGAGGTAGCCGGTGGCGGTCACCGTCTCCGACCCCGAGATCGACGGCGGGCCGTCGGCGGTCGACTGGCTGCTGGACGGCCGGCGCGGTCCCCAGACCGTGCTGGCGGTGGCCATCGCCGTGCTGTCGCTGGCCCTGTGCGCGTTCCACTTCTACTCGACCTACTACGGCCAGGCCGAGGTCCACACGCACCGCTCGACCCACCTGGCCTTCATGCTGGTCCTGGCGTTCCTCTTCTTCCCGTTCGGCCGCCGACACTTCAGCGACCCGCTCGGCTGGGTCTTCGCGGTCGACCTCGCCTGCATCGCCGTCGCGCTGGGGGCGCAGGTCTACACGCTCGTGCATCTCGACCGCTTCGTCGATCCGGGCTACAGCGTCACCACCGGCGACGTCGTCGTCGGCACGCTGCTGATCCTCGCGGTGCTGGAGGCCTCGCGGCGAACGGTGGGCTGGGGCCTCACGCTGACCGCCGTGTTCTTCCTGCTGCAGACGTGGCAGGCCGACAAGTTCGTGTGGATCCTGTACGGGCCACCCTCCTCGTGGACCTCGATGGTGGAGAGCTTCTTCGGCAAGGAGGAAGGGCTCTACGGCATCCCGGTGGGGATCATGAGCTCCGTGCTGATCCTCTTCATCATCTTCGCGGCGTTCCTGTCGATGACCGGCATCGGCGACTTCTTCGTGAAGCTGGCCACCGCGCTGGCCGGGCGGATGACGGGCGGGCCCGCCAAGGTCTCGGTCTTCTCGAGCGCGCTGCTCGGCACCATCTCCGGGAGCGGCGTGGCCAACGTGATGATGGACGGCGTCTTCACGATCCCGATGATGAAGCGGGTCGGCTACGGCGCCACCTTCGCCGCCGCCGTCGAGGCGGTGGCGTCGATCGGCGGCCAGATCATGCCGCCCATCATGGCCGCCGCCGCCTTCATCATGGCCGACTTCGTTGGCGTGCCCTTCCGAAAGATCGCGGTGGCCGCCACGATCCCCGCCATCCTCTACTTTTTCTGTGTCTTCGTCACCGTCCACCTGGAGGCCCGGCGCCTGGGCCTGCGCAAGGTGCCCCGCGAGGAGATGCCCCGGCTCGGCGAGACGCTGCGCCGTGACGGCTACCTGCTGCTGCCCCTCGTCGCCCTCATCGGCTACCTGTACGCGGGCTTCAGCGAGGAGATGGCCGCGCTGATGGCGGTCGGCACGACGTTCCTGGTGTCCTTCGCCCGCCGGCGCTCGGCGCTCGGCCCGGTGCGGCTGCTCAAGGCGTTCGAGGGCGGCGCCCGCGCCGGCGTGACGGTGGCCATGGCGGTGGCCGCCGCCGGCCTGATCATCGGCTGCCTGTTCCTGTCCGGCATCGGCATGAAGTTCTCCTACATGCTCATGGCCCTCTCCGGCGGCCAGCTGTGGCTGGCGCTGATCTACACGACGTTCGCCGCGTTCATCCTGGGGCTGTCGCTGCCGACGACGGCCGTCTACCTGACGCTGGCGATCATCGTGGCGCCGGGCCTGGTGCAGATGGGCGTGCCCAAGCTGGCCGCCCACATGTTCATCTTCTACATGGGCGTGACGTCGGACCTCACGCCCCCCACCTGCCTGTCGCCCTTCGCCGCCGCCGCCATCGCCGGCTCGCCGCCGATGGCCACGGCCTGGCAGTCGATGCGTCTGGGCGCGGTGCTGTTCATCGTGCCGTTCATGTTCGTCTACCAGCCGGCGCTCCTGATGCTCGGCTCGTGGCCGGAGATCGCGCAGGCGTCCGGCACCGCCGCGCTCGGCGTGGTCTGCCTGGCGGCCGGGCTGCAGGGCTGGCTCCGCCGGCGGGCCACGCTGATCGATCGCGGCCTGCTCTTCGCCGCCGGGTTCCTGTTCGTCGCGCCCTGGCTGCTCGCCGACCTCGTGGCCCTGCTCCTGCTGGCCGGGACGTGGACCCTGCAGGGTCTGCGGCCGGCGCCGGAGGTCAGCCCTGCGCCCGTTGCTTCGCTGGACTAGCCTGCTCGGCAGCGCCGCGGTGCTCGGCGTGCTCGGCGCGACCCGCACGCACCAGCACCACTTCACGCTGTTCCTGACGGTCGTGGTCGGGCTGTCGATCCTGACGGTCGGCGTCTTCGTCCTCAGCGCGTCCCCGGAGGATCGGTCGGCGGCGGAGCCGGGACGGCAGCCTCCGGTCGGGGCCGACTAGCCGGCTACGAATGGGTCAGCTCCTGGACCGCCCGGACCTCGATGACTCCGAGGCGCGCCGGCGGAAAGCGCGACGCGACCTCGCAGGCCTCGTCGATGTCGCGGGCCTCGACGAGGAAGAACCCGCCGAGCTGCTCCTTCGTCTCGGCGAACGGGCCGTCGGTGATGGCAACCTTGCCGCCGCCGACCCGGACGGTCCGGGCGGTCCGAGCGGGCTGAAGCGCCTCCGAGACGATGTAGTGGCCGCTCCGCCGGATCTCGTCGTCATAGTCGAGCGCGGAGTCGACGAGCGCCTGCATCTCCGCCCTCGGCAGGGCGTCCAGCACGGCCTCGTCGTGATAGATCATGAACAGGAACTTCATCGTATCCTCCTCACGGGCGGTTGTCCTGGCCTCGCCCCTGCCTCACACCAGATTGTCGTTGCGGATGGCCCCGGATCGACAGGAGGCGTCGACGTCGCGGTCGCGCGCCATCCGGCGAGCCCGCAGTAGACTTCGCCGCAGGGAGACCCCGATGCCGATTCCCAGACAGGCGTTCGAGCCCGACCGCGAAGGGCCGCTGCGGGGCGTGCGTGTGCTGGACTTCTCGCGGCTGGTGGCCGGCAACATGCTGAGTCTCCAGCTCGCCGACTTCGGCGCCGAGGTCGTCAAGGTGGAGTCCCCCGGCCGCGGCGACACCCTGCGCGACTGGCGCGAGGCCGGCGTGAGCGTGCACTGGAAGGTGTACGCGCGGAACAAGAAGAGCATCACGCTGGATCTCAAGGCGGCCGAGGCGCCCGGCATCATCCTCGACCTCGCCGCCCACTTCGACGTGCTGATCGAGAGCTTCCGCCATCGCTACCTCGAGCGGCTGGGCGTCGGTCCCGACACGCTGCTGGCCCGCAACCCGCGGCTCGTCGTCGTGCGCGTCTCCGGCTTCGGGCAGACGGGGCCGTACGCCAGGCGCCCGGGCTTCGGCACCCTGGTCGAGGCCATGTCGGGCTTCGCCGCGCGCAACGGATTCGACGACCGCGAGCCCGTGCTGCCGCCCCTGGCCCTGGCCGACATGATCGCCGGGCTCTCCGGCGCCATGGCGACCGTCATCGCCGTGCGCAACGTCGAGGTCAACGGCGGCCGCGGCCAGGTGATCGACGTGAGTCTGCTCGAGTCGATCGTCTCGATCCTCGGGCCCGAGGCGGCGATCTACAAGCTGACCGGGAAGGTCCGCCGACGGGTGGGCAGCGCCTCCGAGGGGACCTCGCCCCGCAACGTCTACGCCACGCGCGACGGCGGCTGGGTGGCGATCTCGGCCTCGACCCAGGCCATGACCGAGCGGCTGTTCCAGGCGATCGGCCGCGACGACCTGAACCGGAACCCGGCGTTCGCGACGAACGGGGAGCGGGTGAAGCGCCGGGCCGAGGTCGACGCCATCGTCGGCGAGTTCATCGGGGCCCGCACCCTGGCCGAGGCCATCGAGTTCTTCGAGAAGGCCGAGGTGACCGCGGCGCCGGTCTACGACATCGGTCAGTTCCTGGACGATCCGCACGTGCAGGAGCGGGGCATCGTGGTCGAGGCGCCCGACGCCGATGTCGGCGCGGTGCCCATGCACGCCGTGCTCCCGCGCCTGAGCGGCACGCCCGGCGGCCTGCGTCGTCCGGCGCCGGCCATCGGCGAGCACACCCGGGAGGTCCTCGCCCGCATCGGGTATTCCGACGAGCGCATCGACGCGCTCGTCCAGAAAGGCGTCGTCTGACATGGCCACCCCCCGCGCCCGCCGCTCGTCGCTGATCCTGCCGGTGAACGTCCCGCGCTTCGTCGAGAAGGCCCACGCGCGCGGCGCCGACGCCGTCGTGCTCGACCTCGAGGACTCCGTGCCCGCGCAGGAGAAGGCCACGGCCCGGCGGCTCGTCCGCGACGCGCTGGCCGTGGCCGGCCGGGGCGGCGCCGAGGTGCTCGTGCGCGTGAACAACGATCCGGCCCTGCTCGCCGCCGACATCGAGGGCGCGGTGCACCCCGGGCTCGACGGCCTGGCCATTCCCAAGGCCGAGTCGGCCGGGCAGGTCCGCGAGATCGTCACGCGGGTCGAGGCGCTCGAGCGCGCCCGGGGGCTCACCCCCGGGCACGTGCGGCTCTCGCTCGCGGTGGAGACGCCGCGCGGCCTGCTGGCGGTCGAGGAGATCGCCACCGCGAGCGACCGCATCGCCACCATGAGCGTCGGCGTCGAGGACTATTGCCTCGAGCTGGGAGTCGAGCCGTCGGCCGAGGGCCTCGAGCTTCTGTACCCGGTGGCCCGGCTCGTCACCGTGTGCAAGGCCGTCGGCGTGCAGCCCACCGGGCTGGTCGGCAGCATCGCGGGGTTCCGCGATCTCGCGACGTTCGAGCGCGCCGCGGTCCGCGCGCGGCAGCTCGGCTGCGAGGGCGCCGGCTGCATCCATCCCGACCAGGTGACCGTGCTGAACCGGGTATTCACGCCGGAGGCGGCGCGCGTGGGCCACGCCCGCCGGGTCGTCGAGGCGTTCGAGGACGGTGTCCGGCGCGGCACCGCCTCCGTGAACCTCGACGGCGCGATGGTCGACGTGCCGGTCTACCGGCGCGCGCAGGTCCTGCTGGCCCGCGCGCAGGCGGTGGAGGAGACCGAGCGGCGCAAGGCCCGAGCCCTGGCGCGGTGCACGACCAGCGCGACGACGATCAGCAGGGCCAGCCCGTCGTAGAGCGCGGAGAGCCCGAGCCGGGCCACGACGAAGCCGCCGACCAGCGGACCGACGGCCAGGCCGGAGTCGACCCACGTTGCGAAGGCGGCCAGCCGCTCCACCGTGCTGCCCGAGCGCTCGTGGGTCGCGAGCACCGGGCCGACGTTCGACAGGAACGCGCGGGCCACGACGACGGCCACCGCGGCCGGATAGACGACCCCGTGCGCGATGCCGAGCAGCCCGGCCACGACCGCCACGATGCACGGCGCCAGCAGCCGGCGCGCGCCGAGCCGATCGATGAGCGGTCCGGCGACGAGCGAGAGCACGACGATCGACACCCGCCGCGACCAGCGCCGCCGACGGTCACTCAGCCCACCATCGCGAAGGTGCGCTCGACGTTGGCGGCCAGGCCGGCTCGCCACGGCCGGTACTCTCCGTACACGGAGAACGGCTTCTCGTAGGTCGGCGCCAGCGCCGCCGTCAACCGCTGCGTGACCTCGCCGAGCGTGGCGCCGGTGGCCGCCTCGCGCCGGACGGCCTCGACCATGTCACGCACGTAGGCGCGGAAGGTGTCGAGCCAGGCGCGATCGGCCACGTCGCCGTGGCCCATGACGATGTGCGTGAAGTCGAGCCGGGCCAGGCGGTCCAGCGTGGCGGCCCAGTCCTCCGGGTATCCGTCGCCCATGTACGGCGTCCAGCCGATGAGGGCGTCGCCGGTGACCACGACCTTCTCTCGCGGCAGGTACACGAACACGTCGCCCTCGGTGTGGGCGCGACCCAGGTGCAGCAGCTGGATCTCGCGGTCGCGCCGGTAGAGCGTCATCGTCCGCTCGAAGGCGATCGTGGGCAGCGCCGGCTTCAGCGCCGTCACCTCGGCCTGGTAGGCCTCGGCCAGCCGCAGGTCGCGCTCGAGCCGGGCCCGCTGCGCGGGCGCGGCCGCCGCCAGGTCGGCGCGGAGGCGGGCGATTTCGGCGGGGGCGCCCCGCACGTGGTCCTGGATGCGCTTGAGGCCCCGGCGCACCATCGCCTCGCGGGTGATCTGGTTGGTCACGATCTCGGCGCCCGGGTAGGCGGCGGGGTACACCTCGTTGCCGTGCCAGTGATCCCAGTGGAAGTGCGTGTTGACGACGTAGCGGACCGGCTTGCTCGTCAGCTCGCGCAGCCGCTTCACGATCACCCGCGCTGCAGACGGCTTGGAGTGGGTGTCCACCACCATCACGCCGTCGTCGTGCTCGATGATCGCGGTGTTGCAGTTCACCTTGTACGCGGGCGCCGCCACGGCCGCCCACACCCCGTCGGCGACCTTCTTGACGTCGAACCTCGCGTCACCCGCGTCGGGTCCCTCGTGCGCGCAGCAATCCATCTCAGCCTCCCTGGCTCACCACGGGAACGGGCCGCGCCGACCGCGTGGCGAGCGCGAACAGTATCCAGCTGATCACCACCACCACCGGCGCGGCGCCGAACGGCACCGCGTAGGAGCCGGTGGCGTCGTACACGAATCCGGCCACGGCCGGCCCCAGCGCCGCGCCACACCGCCAGCCCAGGCTGAGGACGCCCATGATGGCGCCGAGCGAGCGCAGCCCGAAGACCTCGGGGATGATCCGCGTGATCATGGTGTCCGAGGCCGCGAAGCCGGCGCCGAACAGCGCCAGCGCGCCCATCAGCAGCTCGCGCGAGGGCACCCAGAGCAGGCTCGCCAGCGCCACGATCTGCAGCACGTAGCCGACCCGCAGGGTCGTGTGGGCGCCGAAGCGGTCGGAGACGACGCCGGCGGTCAGCCGCCCGCTCACCGCGCCCACGCCGTACGCGGTCAGCGCCAGCGAGGCCGCGGCCAGGCCGAGCCCCCGGTCGCGCGCGAACGGCACGGCGTGCACCGAGATCATGATCACGAGGCCGCCGAGCAGGAACCACGAGACGTTCAGCAGCCACTGTCGCGGATCGGTCAGCGCGGCGCGCAGCGTGACACCCGGAACGCCGCCGCGCGGCCCGCGCCCGGGGCCGACCGGCGTCCGGCCGAGGTGGGCCGTCTCGAGACCCCGGGGCAGACGCACCGTCGCGGCGGCCACGAGGACGACGAGGCCGCAGCCGCCGCCGAGCAGCGCGTAGGCCTGGCGCCAGCCCACCGCGGCGATGAGCGACGCCGCCAGCGGGCCGCCCGAGATGTAGCCGAGGTTGAACCCGACGAGCACCAGGGCCAGCGCCAGCCCCCGCCGGGCCTCGAACCAGTGCGTCACGGTCGCCGCCGCCAGCAGGTAGAAGCTGGACATGCCGACGCCGCCCAGGACGCCGACGAACAGGTAGAGCTTCCACAGCGCGTCGACCGTCGACACCAGCGCGAAGGCGGCGCCGCCCAGGGCGCCGGTGACCGTCAGGATGGCGCGGGGGCCGTGGCGGTCGGCCACGGCGCCGATGGCGAAGCCGGCCACGCCACCCAGCAGCAGGTTGATCGACAGCGCGGTGGCGATGGCGCCTCGGCTCCACGCGAACTCCTCGGCGAACACGGGCAGGAACACGCCGTAGGCGGCCAGCGGCGTCGAGGTGCCGTAGGTGACGACGAACAGCGAGGCCACGATGAGCCACCGGCGAGCGGACGGACGCACCGGACCACTCATACCACAGCCGCGCGCCGGCGGGCACCCCGGGTACCGTCGAAGCCGGGCGCGGTCCGGCCGGGCTCGGGATCAGGACGTCAGTGATCCGCCAGCCACACGGTGTCGAGCTGATTGTTGAGGTAATGACTGGGCGTGATCGTCCAGCCACGCACGTGGGCGCTGTGGGGCACGATGCGGTGCCACTGGAGCGTGTAGATGTAGTGCGCTTCCTCGTCGAGAAGCCGCCGTTCGAAGGCGCGGATGATCCGGCGGCGCGGCGCGGGATCCACCGTGCGACTCTGCCGGACGTAGAGGTCGTCCAGCACCGGGTCGGTGTAGCGGCCGTAGTTGGCGTCGCTTCGTTCCCGCGACTGGAACTTGTAGAGGTCGAGGTCGGGATCGACCACGTAGCCGCACTGAAAGTCGGTGCTGAGCTCGAAGTGCCCGGCGCGAAGATCCTTGAAATACTCGGCCGAGCCCTGGATGTCGTGGCGCACGTTCAGCCCGATCCGACGCCACTCGTCCACGAGCCAGTTCCCGATGTCCCGGTAGGGCATGGCGACGTCGCGGTTCTTGAGGACGAACGAGAACCCCTCGGGCACGCCGGCCTCGGCTAGCAAGCGCCGCGCCTCGGAGCGTGACTCGCGGATGTCCCGCCAGTACCCGGCGAGCTTCGCCAGCTCCGCCGGCGGGGTGGCGAACGGCGATCCCGGCACCTGCACGCCGGCGACGTCGCGGACGATGGCGGTCTTCGACAGTGCGCCGGCGGCCTGATAGCGGTCGAGCGCGAGCGAGAGGGCGCGGCGCACACGCCGATCGTGAAACGGCTCCTTCTCGTGGTTGATGGCGACGACGAGCCCGCAGTTCCACGGACTCTCCTGCACGGTGACGCTCTCGCCGAGCGCGCGGACGAGATCGTCTCGCTGCGCGGGGGAGAACCCGCGGAACTGCAGGTGGGCGCGCCCCGAGCGGATGATCGACACCTGGGCGGTATCCTCCCGGAGGAAGAGCGCCCGGTAGCCGTCGAGGTAGGGCTTGTCCCGGGCCCAGTACTGCGGGTTCCGTCGGCCGACCCAGCGCGAGCCCTTCACGTGCTCGACGAAGACGAAGGGCCCCGTGCCCATGACGTTCTTCTCGTACCAGCGGACGTCGCGCTCGAGGATGTCCGCCTTGTAGATCCAGTTCCACGGCGACGCCAGCGAGTGGATGAAGGAGGGCGACGGCCACCTGAGCTTGAACGCGACGACGTACGGCTCGGGCGCCTGGACGGTCTCGACCTGGAGATACTCGCCTCGCCGGGCCGACGCGATGCCGGGCGGCGGATTGATGATCTTCTGGTAGGTGGCCCGCACGTCCCGCGAGGTCATCTCGCTGCCGTCGTGGAACTTCACCCCGCGACGGAGCCGCAGAACGTAGGTGCGCCGGTCCGGTGACACGGTCCACGACGTGGCCAGGTCTCCGACGACCCGGGTGCCCGTGGGATCGAGCGGGTCGATGCGGAGCAGGGTGTTGTAGTGCGGCGCCGCCGGGTGAATCAGCGCAAACGTCTCCTCCCGGTGGGCGTCATACGACGGCGGCTCGGCCGCCACCACGAAACTCAGCGTCCCGCCGGTGCGTCGGGGGGCCGGAGCGGCGGCCGGCGACGGCTCCGGCCCGGCGGGAGCCGGAGAGCCCTCGTGGACATTGAGCCGGCCGGTCGCCGCCGGAGGACCGGTGCCGGCCGGCGTGCCGTGGACGGTCGCCGCCGACACGCCCGGCTCGGCCTGGCTGCCGACGGACGCCTGGGCGCCCGCGTCGACGATGGACGGCTGTCCACCGGGCGTCGCGCTGCGCGAGCGGAGGTAGGCGGCGCCGAGGAGCCCCAGCGCGGCGGTCGCGCTCACCATGGCCAGCCGCGCCCAGCGACGGCGCGGACGTCGACGTCGCTGGAAGAATCGCTCGATGTCCTGCAGACGCTCGGCGTCCCCCGCGTCGTCCGCGACCGGCTCCTGCTCATTCGCGGCCGTCCAGGGCAACGGATCGAACGGTCCCGGCTCGTCGCGGCGTTCGCGCGCGGCCTCTTCCGGCGGCGCCGGGGTTCCGGCGAGGGCCGGGGCGGCCGGCGGGGTGTCGTGCGCGTCTCGACCGTCGCGCAGCTCGAAGCCGCAGTTGTTACAGAAGTTCGCCCGTCGGCGATTGACGGCGTGGCACCGCGGACATTGCGCCGGCAGCTTCACGCCGCACACGTCGCAGTAGTGGGCGCTCGCCGGATTGCGGTGTCCGCACGGCGACACCAGGCCGTCCGGACTGTCGCGGTCTGCTTCATGCATGCCCCTGCTCCTCGCTAGCGTGGCTTCACGAGAAAGCTCGATCGCCGGTTCCGGCCCCAGCATCGTTCGCTGGCCTCGGCACACTGCGGCCGCTCTTCTCCGTAGCTCAGGATGGTGATGCGGCTCGGGTGCACGCCGCGCGCGACCAGGTGATCCATGGCGGCCTGCGCGCGCCGCTCGCCGAGATCCATGTTGAGCTCGTTCTTCCGGCTCGTGGCGCCCCGATTGTCACAGTGCCCCTCGATGAGCACGAGGGCGTCAGGGTTGGCGCGCAGCCACGCCGCATTGGCGTCCAGGATCTTCAGGTCATCCGCCCGGATCGCGGCGGCGCCGAAATCGAAGTGGACGTCCCGCAGCTCGGGGGTCGGCTCGTAGTCCTTCACGCGCGGCAGCCCGATGGGTTGCTCGGGCGCGAGCGCGGGGGCTGCGGGGGCGGCTGGCGTCGTGGGCGCCTGGGCCAGGACCACCGGGGGTCCCGGCGAGGCCGCGCCGGCGAACGCCGATGACCGGAGCTGGGCCGAGGCCGTCACGCCTCCGACGAGGAGCGGGCTCGAGGCGAGCGCCGCGACCGCGACGACGCGCACGACGGAGCAGAGGCTCGCCGCGCGCGCGCTGTCGCGAACCGCCCCCTCGCGCGCGCGACGGCGGGGGCGCCGTCCTCGCGCCGTTGCCAGATTCGCGACGAGACGACCGCGAGACTTCATAGGCTGCCCACCCGATGGCGTCGGGCCGGCCGCGGCCAGCCCGAGTCGGAGTCTAGGGCGCGTCAAAGCGCCCCCACAAGCCTGGAAAATCTTTTCCGGGTCGAGTCGCACGCCGCCCGGGCGAACGGACGCCGCGGTCGGCCCTGCCCTGTACAGCGCCGCGTTGTGGTGTATAAATGGCCCCTGACGTCAGGCACCACGGCTCCCAAACCATCCCAGGAGAGGACGATATGGCCCAACTGAGAATCCCCATGGACGACGCGCGGTTCGCCAAAGGCCTGAGCTGGAAGGATTACATGGCCCAGATGGGCGACACGCGGGCCCGCACCGAGGGCAACTACGCCAAGTCGACCCTGACCGAGGACGAGCGGAAGTTCTTCGGCACCGTCACCGGCGTCAAGTACGTCGTGATGCTGGCCGAGAACTGGTGCGGCGACGTGCACCGCAACTCGCCGCTCATCGCCCACATCGTCGAGGCGATCCCGGGGGCCGAGCTGCGCGTGTTCTTCCGCGACCAGAACGCCGATCTGCGCGACACCTTCCTGAACAACGGCTACCAGTCCATCCCGGTCGTCGTCTTCTTCGACAAGGACTGGAACGAGATCGGCCGCTGGCTGGAGCGCGCCCACGCCGCCACCACCAAGGCCACCAACATCCGGGCCAAGACGCTCGACGTGGCGTCCAAGGAGCAGCAGGACGCCGCGATGGCGGAGTTCCGCAAGCAGGTCCAGGCCGCCTACGAGGAGCCCGGGGCCGCGCTGTGGCGCGCCGCCGCCAACGAGGTGAAGCTCCTCCTCGAGCAGCGCCTCGGCATGGCGAAGAAGTAGCGAAGCGGCCCCCCTGGCGGCGGCGCCGGGCGTCCACGTGATCGTGGACCCGGCGCCGTCGTGGCGTCGGCACGACTCGCACGATCAGTGCGCCGGCACGAGGCTCACGATCCCACCGTCGCCGGCGACGCGCGTCGACACCGGGGCCCGGGCCGCCGAAGAATTCAGGGCGTGAGCCTGGGCTCGTACTACCAGCAGGTCTGGGCGCGCGGATGGCGGAACGCCGTCGTCCTCATCAAGACCCGCGTCCTGGCCGTCCTGATCATCACGGGCTTCACGGCCGTCGTGATAGGCGCGGTGAACGTCGCGGTCGGCCGGAGCTTCGACGCCCGCGTCGCGATCCGCGCCGCGGTCTGGGCCTCGGCCGGCGTCACGCTCGTCGTCCTGGTGTGGAGCATGGGCACCGCGCCGTGGCGGATGCACCGGGAGCTGCTGACCCGCCTGCGGACGTTCGAGAGGCGCCGAGACGTCGGCCGCCTGGTCCAGCTTCGAGAGCGCGGCGTCGAGCTCTTGCACCGGCGCGTCCCGATCGTGGAGCGCGCCCACCACGACATGAGCGACCAGGCGCTGAGCGCTTACCTGGCGGCCGACAACCAGGAGCTCCTCGTCTACCAGATGACGCGGCACCTGTGGGAGGAAGAGACGGCTGCCGAGCTGGAGAAGTGCGCGACGCGGAGCGAGGTGTCGTCGTTCAGGGTCATCGAGAACGAGGTCCCGTCGTTCAGGGAACTGGGGCTGATCACGGCCAGGGGGTTCCCCGGCGTCACGGTCGTGCTCGACCAGGAGAAGGCGATGCTGACCGAGCGCCTGAACCGCCTCCTCGCGATCATCCGCCGGATCGAGAACACCGTCGCTGACCAGGGCTGGTCCTGGGAGGGCGAAGGCCGGTCGTAGACCGGCGCGCCGATCGACCGCGTGCCGCCCGTGCTACCCTGGCTCGGCGGCGAGGGCTATCGGCGACGGCGCCGACCACCCGTCCGCACAACGCACGTCAACGCCACCGGGGAGAGGATCGAGGTTCCGCCGCAGGTGAATCCTCGGAGCCCCCGTGTCGAACAGGAGCAGACCATGGAACTGCAAGGCCAGGTCGCCATCGTCACGGGCGCCGGTCGGGGCATCGGACGCGCCACCGCCCTGGAGCTGGCCCGCATGGGCGCCGACGTCGTCGTGGCCGAGCTCGACACCGACGGCGCCGACAAGACCGCGGCGCTCGTGAAGGACGCGGGCCGACGCGCCGCCGTCATTCCCACCGACGTCACCAAGCGGCCCCAGCTCGCCGCCCTGGTCGAGCGCACGGTGGCCGCCTTCGGGCGCATCGACGTCCTCGTCAATAACGCCGGCATCTACCGCGCGGCCGCGACGCTCGAGGTGAGCGAGGAGCACTGGGACGCGATCATGACGATCAACGCCAAGGCCGTGTTCTTCGCCAGCCAGGCGGTGCTGCCCACCATGATCGCCGCTCGCCGCGGCGCCATCGTGAACCTGGCGTCGATGGCGGGCAAGGTCGGCAGCCGGACCAACCTGCCCTACAACGTCAGCAAGGCGGCGGTCATCAGCATGACCAAGAGCCTGGCCCTGGCCCACGCGGCCGATGGCATCCGGGTCAACTGCGTGTGCCCCGGCTTCGTCGAGACCGACATGTGGCACCAGGTCGCCCGCGAGCAGGGCAAACTGCTGGGTCAGACGCCGGAGGAGTTCACCCGGCGGCGCGTCGATACGGTGCCGCTGGGCCGGATGGAGCGCCCCGAGGACGTGGCCGCCGTCATCGGCTTCCTGGCCTCGCCGCGGGCCGGCTACATGACGGGCCAGGCGCTGAGCATCGACGGCGGCCTGGTCATGCACGGCTAGGCGACCGCCGGTGCACGATCTCGTGATCGACAACGCCGTCGTCCTCGACGGCGGCGGCGGCCCCGCGCGCGAGGGCGGCGTCGCCGTGACGGCGGGCCGCATCGTCGCCGTCGGCGCCGGCCTCGGCGCGGCCCGCGAGCGCGTGGACGCGCGCGGGCTCGCGCTGGCGCCCGGCATCGTGGACATCCACACCCACTACGACGCCCAGCTCACCTGGGACCCCTTCGCCACGCCGTCCTCGGCGCTCGGCGTCACCACGGTCGTCATCGGCAACTGCGGGTTCACGATCGCGCCCTGCCGTCCGGCCGACCGCGACCTCACCCTGCGCGCGCTCACCCACGTGGAGGGCATGTCGCTGGAGGCGCTGCGGGCCGGGGTGCGGTGGGACTTCGAGAGCTATCCGGAGTACCTCGCGGCGATGCAGCGGCGCGGCGTCGTGCCCAACGTCGCCAGCTTCGTCGGCCACTCGTCGGTGCGCACCTACGTGCTGGGCGCCGACGCCACGCGGCGCGCGGCCACCGCCGACGAGATCGCCGAGATGCGGCGCCTGGTGCTGGAGGCGGTCCGGGCCGGCGCCATCGGCTTCGCCACCTCGACGCTGGAGCAGCACAACGGCGAGGCGGGCATTCCCATGCCCTCCCGGCTGGCCGACGAGGCCGAGATGCTGGCGCTCACGGGCGCGCTCGGCGAGGCCGGCCGCGGGGTCTTCATGCTGACCAAGGGCATGACGTCGAGCATCCCGTGGCTGGAGCGCATCGCCGCCGCCAGCGGCCGGCCCGTGATGGTCGCCGCCATGTTCGTGGACCCCGGCGATCCGGCCCGCGTCTTCCGCGAGGTCGCCGAGATCGAGGCGGCGCGCGAGCGCGGGCGGGAACTGTGGGCGCAGGTGGGCTGCTTCCCGCTCGGCATGGAGTTCACGCTGCGCCATCCCTACCCGCTGGAGGCCTTCCTGGCGTGGCGGCCGGCCATCGAGGCCACCGACGAGGCCGCCTACCGTCGCGTCCTGGCCGATCCCGCGTTCCGCGCGCGCCTGAAGGACGAGGCGGCGACGCCCGGCGTCCCCAACCGGTTCAGCTACAAGACGTTCCCGCACCTGGCCATCGCGACGGTCACCCGGCCCGAGCACCGGTGGCTGGAGGGCCAGACCGTCGGCGTGTTGGCCGAGGCGTCGGGCCGCGATCCGTTCGACGTCTTCCTGGACTTCGGCCTCGACGGCGAGCTGGACGCGATGTTCGACTGCAAGCTGTTCAACACCGACGAGGACGAGGTGCGCCGGCTGCTGCGTCATCCTCACGCCGCGGTGGCGCTGTCCGACGCCGGCGCGCACCTGTCCTTCCTCTGCGACGCGGGCTTCGGTCTGCACCTGTTCGGCCACTGGGTGCGCGAGCGCGGGGATCTCACGCTGCCCGAGGCGGTGAAGCGCGTGACGAGCGACGTGGCCGCCGCCTACCGCATCGCCGACCGCGGGCGGATCGCGCCCGGCGCCTGGGCCGACCTGCTCATGTTCGATCCGGCCACGGTGGCCCGCGGCGCCAAGCGCCGCGTCCACGACTTGCCGACCGGCGCCAGCCGCCTCGACACCCCGGCCGTCGGGGTGCACGGCGTGTGGGTGAACGGCGTCCGCACCGTCGACGAGCACGGGCTGCGCGCCGACTGCGGGCGACCGGGCCAGGTGCTGCGAACCTTCTCCGCCTGACAGCGGGAGTGACGCGATGACCTACGAGTGCCTGCTCTACGAGGTGAAGGACAGTATCGCCACGCTCACCCTCAACCGGCCCGAGCGCCTCAACGCCCTGGGCGGCACCCTGCGCGACGACCTGCACGACGCCATCACCCGAGCCAGCGCGGATCCCGAGGTGCGCGTCATGGTCATCACCGGCGCCGGCAAGGGCTTCTGCGCCGGCGGCGACGTGAAGGCCATGAACGAGGCCAAGGAGGGCAAGCGCGAGCGTCCGTTGCTCGAGAAGATCGCGCCCGGCCGTGACCGCACGCTGCTGGCCATGCGCCAGGCGCCCCAGCCGATCATCGCCGCCGTCAACGGCGCCGCCGCCGGGGCCGGCATGAACCTGGCGCTGGGCTGCGACATCCGCATCGCCTCCACTGCCGCGAAGTTCTCACAGGCCTTCGTCAAGCGCGGCCTGCACCCCGACTGGGGCGGCACCTACTTCCTGCCGCGCGTCGTCGGCATGGCCCGCGCCGCCGAGCTGATCTTCACCGGCGAGGTCGTCGACGCCGCCGAGGCGCTGCGCCTGGGCATCGTCAGCCGGGTGGTCGCGCCGGAAGAGCTGATGCCGACCGTGGGCGAGCTGGCGCGCAAGATTGCCGCCGGCCCCCCGGTGGCGCTCCGCCTGGCCAAGCACTCGCTCTACACCAACGCGGACCGCGACCTGAAATCCGCGCTGGAAGCCGAGACGGCCGCCCAGAACATCTGCTTCGACACCGAGGACGCCCGCGAGGGCATCCGCGCGTTCGTCGAGAAGCGCGACCCGCTGTTCCGGGGGCGTTGAAGCACGCCTCGTGGAACGGGGTGACCCCGGGGGCGAGGCGCGAGGCCGCGGCCGCGCCAGCATGGCTCGCCTGTCGCTGTAACTCGCTCCGGGCCCGGCTCGCTCCGGGCCCCCCATCCCCCAGAGGGGGCTCGGCCGGCGGCCAGTAGAGGTGAGCACGGCTCGCTCGCCGGGCCCTCCGCTCGAACGGCGACGACGGCTCGCCATGATGGCGCGGCCGCGGCCTCGCGCCTCGCCCCCGGGGTCACCCAGCTCCACGAGAGTCGTTCGCCCGTAGCGAGAACATGGGAATCTGGACCGGCGTGACGCCGCCGCGTTCGAAGAACGTCGACGCGCTCGGGGGCAGAGTGAGCGGCAGCGAGTAGCCTGGCCTTGCCACGGCGTGGCCTTCCAGTGGGCGATCCGCCTGGCCAAGCACTCGCTCTACGCCAACGCCGATCGCGTCCTGAATCCGCGCTGGAAGCCGAAACGGCCGCCCAGAGCATCTGCTTCAACACCGAGAACGCCAAGGAGGGCATCCGCGCGTTCGTCGAGAAGCGCGACCCGCTGTTCCGGGGGCGTTGAGACATCAGCACTTCAATGAACCTCGTGGCATTCGGGGACGCTGGCGCGCAGATGGCGAGGTCGCGGGCGCGCCATCAGGCGAGCCGTTGTCGCCGAATGCCAGGAGAGTCGTGCCGCGCCGGCGGGACTCACCCGCGAGCGGGCTTCAGCATCAGGACGCTCAGCGGGGGCAGCGTGAGCGGCAGCGAGCAGGCCTGGCCTTGCCACGGCGTGGGCTCGGCGGGAACCCCACCGGCGTTGCCCAGATTGCTGCCGCCGTAGACGACCGCGTCGGTGTTGAGCAGCTCGCGGTAGTAGCCCGGGGCCGGGACGCCGACCCGGTAGGCGTGGCGCGGCATCGGCGTGAAGTTGCACACGACGAGCACGAAGTCGCGGGGGTCGCGGGCGCGGCGGACGAACGAGACCACGCTCTGCTCGGCGTCCGAGCAGTCCATCCAGGCGAAGCCGGCCGGCTCGGCGTCGAGCTCGTGCAGCGCGCGCTCGTCGCGGTGCAGACGGTTCAGATCACGCACCAGGGCCAGCAGCCCGCGGTGATGGGGGCCCTCGCCGAGCAGGTGCCAGTCGAGGCTGCGGTCGTGGTGCCACTCGCGCCACTGCCCGAACTCGCCGCCCATGAACAGCAGCTTCTTGCCGGGGTGGCCCCACATGAAGGCGTAGAGCGCGCGCAGGCCGGCGAACCGCTGCCAGGTGTCGCCCGGCATCCGGCTCAGCAGGGAGCCCTTGCCGTGCACGACCTCGTCGTGCGAGAGCGGGAGCACGAAGTTCTCGCTCCAGGCGTAGAGCGGGCCGAACGTCAACCGGTCGTGGTGATACTTCCGGTGCACGGGATCGAGGCGCGCGTAGTCGAGGACGTCGTGCATCCAGCCCATGTTCCACTTGAAGCCGAACCCCAGCCCGCCCAGGTACGTCGGCCGCGAGACCATCGGCCACGCGGTCGACTCCTCGGCGGCGACGACGACGCCGGGGTGGGTAGCGTGCACGACCTCGTTCAGGCGGCGGAAGAACGCGACGGCCCCCAGATTCTCGCGGCCGCCGAACTCGTTGGGCACCCACTCGCCCGGCTTGCGCGAGTAGTCCAGGTAGAGCGCGGAGGCGACCGCGTCGACGCGAAGCCCGTCGGCGTGATAGCGCTCCAGCCAGAACAGCGCGCTGTCGATCAGGAAGTTGGCGACCTCGCGGCGCGCGTAGTTGAAGATCAGCGTGCCCCAGTCGGGGTGCTCGCGCTGGCGGGGGTCGGCGTGCTCGTACAGGTGGGTGCCGTCGAAGTACACGAGCCCGTGCGGGTCGCGCGGGAAGTGAGCCGGCACCCAGTCGAGGATGACGCCGACGCCGCGCCGGTGCAGGTGGTCCACGAACGCCATGAACTCGCGGGGCCCGCCGTAGCGGCGGGTCGGCGCGAAGTACCCGATGGTCTGGTAGCCCCACGAGCCGTAGAACGGGTGCTCCATGACGGGCAGTAGCTCGACGTGCGTGAAGCCGAGGTCCACCACGTGCTCGGCGAGCTGCTCGGCCAGCTCGCGGTAGTCCAGGGCGCGGTCGCCTTCCTCGGGCACGCGGCGCCACGAGCCGAGGTGCACCTCGTAGATCGACAGCGGGGCGTGGAGCGGGTCGCGCCGGCCGCGCTCGGTCAGCCACGCCTCGTCGCGCCAGTGGAAGCCGTCGACGTCGGTCACGACCGAGGCGGTCCGCGGCGTCTCGGCCTCGAAGGCCAGCGCGCAGGGGTCGGACTTGAGGGCCAGCGGCTCGGGCGAGCGTCCCCGGATCTCGAACTTGTAGCGTGTCCCCTCGACCACCCCCGGCACGAAGATCTCCCAGACACCGTTGCCCGGGTGCAGGCGCATCGGGTGGCAGCGGCCGTCCCACCCGTTGAAGTCGCCCACCACGCTCACCCGCCGCGCGCTCGGCGCCCACACGGCGAAGACGACGCCGGCGACGCCCTCCAGCGCCACCGGGTGGGCGCCGAGCTTGTCGTGCGCGCGATAGTGCGTGCCCTCGGCGAGCAGGTGACGGTCGAAGTCGCTCAGCAGCGAGGGGAAGCGGTAGGGATCGTCGATCTCGACGACGACGCCGGCGCGCGCGACCTCGAGCCGGTAGGCGAGCGGCGCAGCCCGGCCCGGCAGTGTGGCCTCGAACAGGCCGGCGCCGTGGATCCGACGCATGGGGGTCGGCGGCGCGTCGCCGGACAGGACACGGACGCGGCCGGCGCCGGGCGCGATCGCGCGCACCACGACGGCGACGCCGTCGGGCGTGGTGACCGTGTGCGGACCGAGCACCGAGAACGGATCACCGTGCTCACCCTCGACGAGGGCGCGGATCTCCTCCTGATCGAGCGTCACGGCCATCGCTGGACTCCCTGGTCGATCGGGCTCCGGCCCGGCCGCGATCGACGGGGCTGCGGTCGTGCAACGGCGGTGCCGTCCGCCGCGCGAACAGCCAGGATCACCGCTCCAGCAGCGCGCGGACCAGCGCTCCCACCGCCAGCGACGCCCCGAGCCCGGCGAGGGCGATGACCACGGGCAGTCGCGCGCTCGCCAGCACGGGCGTGAGCAGCCCGGCCCCCGCGGTCAGCGCGGCCGCGATTCCGGCGCCGAGCAGCGCGAGCGCCAGCCAGCCCCGGATCTGGGCCGCCACGACCGACGGCGGGACCATCGCGCCGCGCGCGCGCTCGGCGAAGTGCACGAGCGGGAGCACCAGCACGAGCGTCGCGCCGAACGCGACGGCCACGACGGGATCGACGGCCGGCCGGTCCAGCGCCAGCGCGATCGCGTAGCCGATCACGGCCAGCGAGGCGCCGGTGGTGACCAGCGGCGTCGTGAGCGTGAGCGCGCCGACGCCGCCGATGACGAGCGCGAGCCCGGCCAGCCACGTGACCGGCGGGGTCGGCAGCACGGTCACCGGCACCAGCGCCAGCACGGCCACGAGCAGCAGGCCGGCCAGCCGCAGCGTCACGCGAGCACCCGGCGCAGGCGCGGCCGGCGCAGCGGCGCCAGCGCGGCGTCGAGCGGCGCGACGCCGTCCCAGTCGACGACCGTCAGCCCCCGGCGGCGCAGCTCGGCCAGCTGCGCCCGCCGCTCCAGCGCCCACAGCCGGGCGGCGAGATCGCCGACCCCGCTCCGGCCCATCGCCGCGCGCGCCGGTCCGACCGGCGAGACGGCGATGACGACCAGGTCGAAGCCGCGCGCGGCCAGGTCGCTGGCCGCGCGCACGAACCGGGCGTCCAGCAGCGGGCTCAGCGCCAGCACGAGCGCCTGGGGGGGCAGGATGCGGGGCGGGATCAGGTCGACGTCGCGCTGGACATAGGTGAACACCACCGAGGCGTCCACCAGCGTGTCGAGCAGGCGCTGCAGCTGCGCGCGCCCCGAGCCGGGCCGCACCCAGCGGAGCTGGCCGCCGTACTCGATCAGGCCGACGCGGTCCTTGCGGGCCAGGTACGCCGCCGCGAGGGCGCCGGCGGCGCGGGCCGCCACGTCGACGACCGTGCGGCCGGGCGGCCCCACCTCCGACAGCGTGTCGAGGATGAGCACCACCTCGGCGTTGCGCTCGCGGTGGTGCTGGGTGACGTGGAGCGTGCCCAGGCGCAGCGTGGCGCGCCAGTTGACGTGGCGCACCTGGTCGCCGGGCGCGAAGGGGCGGATGTCGCCGGGCTCGATGCCCTCGCCCTGCGCCGGCGACACGTGGTTGCCGACGAAGGTCTGCGTCGTGACCGGTCGCGGCGGATACCGGAGCGGCGTGACGCGGGGGTACACGGCCACGCGGCGCGCGGCCGGCGAGCGAGCCTCGGCCGCCGTCACGCCGAGTGGACCCCACAGGCGCACGAACGGGCCGCCGAGTCGCAGGCGCTGACGGCCCGTGCAGCGCAGGACGAGCTCCCAGCGGATCTCCTCACCGGCCCGCAGCGTGAAGAACGCGTGGTTGCTCCCCCGGCCGACCCGGACACGGGCCGGCAGCGGCTCCAGGACCTCGACGAGCGCGGCCGCCTGCGCCGCCCGCAGCGTGACGCTCACGGTCACCTCCTCGTCCTCGAGCAGGCGGTCGGCCGACGGGGCGTGCTCGATCTCCAGCGCCGGGGCGGCACCGCGCCGCAGCGCGGCCAGGAGCGCGACGGCCGGGGGCGCGGCCGCGATGACGAGCTCGACCCGGCCGGTGAGGACGCCGAGGAAGAGCGCCCACCCGATCACGGTGACGAAGGCCAGCGCGAGCGTGGTCGGCCGCCAGCTCACGCCGGCTCCGCCGACGGCGCCGGCACCTCGCGGAGCAGGCTTTCCACCACGGCGGCCGGCGTCGTGCGCGAGACCCACAGCTCGGGCCTGAGCACCAGGCGGTGCGCGAGCGCGGCCACGGCCACCGCCTTGACGTCGTCGGGCAGGACGAAGTCGCGCCCGCGCATGGCCGCCTCGGCCCGCGCGAGCTTCAGCACCGCCAGGCTGCCGCGCGGCGAGGCCCCGAGGGCGACCCGGGGATCGCTGCGGGTGGCCTGGGCGAGGGCGACGATGTAGCGCTCGAGCGCATCGCTGACGAACACGTCCTCGAGCGCGGCCTGCATGGCGAGCAGCTCGGAGCGCGGCACCAGCACCGGCAGGCTCACGGCGTCCGTGCGGCGCTCGCGCCGGATGCGCAGGATCTCCCGCTCGGCCTCGGGGTCCGGGTAGCCGATGCCGACCCGGAGCAGGAACCGGTCGAGCTGCGCTTCCGGCAGCGGGTACGTCCCCTCCAGCTCGATCGGATTCTGGGTGGCGATCACGAGGAAGGGCTGGGCCAGCGGGAACGACTGACCCTCGACGGTGACCTGGGACTCCTGCATCGCCTCCAGCAAGGCGGCCTGCGTCTTCGGCGTGGCCCGGTTGATCTCGTCGGCGAGCAGCAGGTTGGTGAAGACCGGACCCGGCCGGAACTCGAACCGCGCCTCGCGCTGATCGTAGAGGAAGCTGCCCGTGATGTCGCTGGGCAGCAGGTCCGGGGTGAACTGGATGCGCCGGAAGCCCAGGTCGAGCGCCTGGGCCAGCAGCCGCGCGATGAGCGTCTTGGCCAGCCCCGGGTAGTCCTCGACGAGGACGTGGCCGTTGGCCAGGATACCGGCCAGGATGCGCTCGAGAACGGCGTCCTTGCCCACGACGATGCGCCCGAGCGCCTGCACGACCTCGCGGACGCGCTCGCCGACCGCCGCGGCCTTCACCGATCCTCCTCGACGTCGGCGACGACCCGGCGTAGCGCAGCCAGGCTCGGGCCGCGGCCCGGCCGGAGCGGCGGCGGGGCGAGCGGGCGCGTCGTGAGCGCGGTCAGGCGCGGCCAGAGTCCCTGCTCGAAGTAACGGCGGCTGCGCAGGGCGGCGCGCACGTCACCGGCGAGCTCGCGGACGTGGTGCGGCACGGCCGACTCGGGCCGGCCGCGTCGCCGCGCGCCGTCGAGTGCCCAGGCCCCGTCGGCCTCGAGGCGCTCGGCGAGCGCCTGCCGCAGCTGCAGGAGCGCGACGCCGAGCACGAGCGCGGAGGCCACCCGGGCGACGAGGCCGCGCCACGACGGCTCGACCCACACGTACACGGGCACCGTGACGAGCGCGACGACCCCGGCCAGCGCGGCGCAGCGGCCGACGACCTTCGCGAGCCGCCGGTCAGCGGACATCCCGGGCCTCCTCCGGCGCGGCCACCGCGAGCGCGGCCGTCAGCGTCGCCAGGCAGTCGCAGGCCTCGTCCCGCGCGCGGGCGTCCAGCGGTCGATCGCTGAAGCGGGCGAGCTCGAACAGCGCGGTGAGCCGCGCCAGCGGAGGCCGCGGCAGCGCGAAGCGCGCGAGCGTCGCGCGCATCAGCTCGCCCGGTGTCTGGGCCGGCGCGCGCGGCGCGCGCGCGGCCGCCAGTGCGCGTTCGAAGCGCGCGTAGGCCCGGATGATCGCCGCCCGCGCGTCCGGCATCGCGCGCGGATCGTCGTCGGCGACGTCACCGGGGACCGGCGTCACCGCGACCTCGGCCGGCCGTCGCCGATGCGCCAGATGCTCGGCCAGCGTGAGCACGAGCATCAGGGCGAAGACGGCCAGCGCAAACAGCAGCGCCAGCCCGGCCATGGCCGCGTCGAAGAGCGGCACCGACGTCGGCGGCTTGCGAGCCAGCGCCAGCAGGTCCAGCAGCCCGGCAATCGCGCTGATGGCCTGCTCGATGGGATGGGCGTCGGCCCCCGCCCAGCCGTTACGGCTGACGTACCAGGCGGCGATCAGCAGGAAGACGAACGGCACCATGGCCAGCAGGGCGTTCCACGCCGAGCGCCGCGGGTAGATCCGGCCGGCCAGCAGCGAGTCCTCGGTTGGGCGTCGCGGCCGCTGTAGCGCGAGCAGCAGCACGGCGGACAGCGCGAGCAGCACGAGCACGGCGGCCCGGACGGGGTCGGGCACCCGGACCATCAGCGTCGCGCCGGGCGAGCCGTCGACCCATCCCGTCGAGAACGCGAGCGTGGCGGCCAGGGCCAGCCACAGGCCGAGTCCGATCACGAGGCCGGCCGACAGCGGCACGCGCCACCGTTCTCCCACACCACGCCTCCTGTGATCGCGCCGCTTCCGACGGCTGCGGCGGGCGCCGCCACCGTAGCGCCCCGTCGACGGACCCGTCAAGGCCGGCGGTGCGCTCGATCAGGGGCGAACGCCGGGTCGGCGAGCGGCCTATGGTACCTTGCCGCACGGCACTGCTCGACATCCCCCGGAGAGGAGACCACGATGGCGTTCCGCATCAACCACATCCATCTGAAGGCGCCCGATCCCCGCCAGACGGCCGAGTGGTACGCGAAGGCGTTCGCCTTCAAGATCGTGGGCGACGAGACGCGGGTGTTCGGCGACCGTTTCATCCGCTGCGTCAGCGAGGACGGCGCGCTGGCCGTCAACATCTCGGGCGCTCGCACCAACGAGCGGCTCGGTCCCGGCGACGCCTCCGCCCACCACGGCCTCGAGCACTTCGGCTTCGACTCCGAGCATCTGGAGACCGACATCGCGCGCCTGGAGTCCCTCGGCGCCAAGCTCCTCGAGGGGCCGATCCAGAACCCCAACGGCCCCCGGATCGCATTCCTGCGCGCCCCCGACGACGTCCGCGTCGAGCTCGTCGAGCGGCGTCAGATCGGTGGCGGCTCCTGCGGCTGCTAGCCGGGCGTCCAGGCGACGCGCCCGCGGCTGACGACTCGCGCCGGACAGGCCATGGCGTCGCCGGCGCCGACATGGCTCGCCTGTCGCCGTAACTCGCGCCGGCCACGGCGCGCTCGACCCCCCAGCCCCCTCCGGGGGGTTGCGCGGAACCCGGAGGATCGTCGGCGGCTCGCGCGCCGTGACCAGCGCTCGAACGGCGACAACGGCTCGCCATGACGGCGCCGGCGACGCCATGGCCTGTCCGGCGCGAGTCGTCAGCCGCGGGCGCGTTGCCTGGACGCCCGGCTACGGGGCGGCGGTCAGGAGTTTCTGGCGGAGGCGGTCGATCTGGTCGGGGAACGGGACGCCGCCGCGGGCGGTCATCGGGGTCTGGTCGGCCAGCGTCGTGACGAGCTCGACGAAGATCGGGCCCTCGTCTTTCAGGAGCTGGGGGAAACGGCGCTTGAACTCGTCCAGCTCGCCGATCGACAGCGCACTGCGATAGCCGGCGCCGCGGGCCATCGTGACGAAGTCGACCGTGAGGCCGCCGGGGATCTCCTGCGAGCCGGAGGTGTGATAGACGCCGTTCTTGAAGAGCAAGTGCACCAGGTTGCGGGGGCGAGCGCCCGAGATGGTGGCCAGCGTGCCGAGCTGCATGAGCAGCGAGCCGTCCCCGTCGAACACGATCACGCGGCGCTCGGGCCGCGCCAGGGCCAGGCCCAGCCCCAGCGACGAGGCGCCGCCCATGAAGCCGACGCAGCCGACCGACAGGTCGTCGGGCGCGAGCTCGCGCCAGGCCGGCGAGGTGGTCATGGTGGGCACGCAGATCGCATCGCCGCGGCCGGCGGCGATGACGCGCAGGACGTCCTCGGGCTTCATGGCCATCAGATCGTCTCCAGACCGACCAGGACGGCGGCGGGCCCCCGGCGCTGCCGGCTGATCCGGTAGTACTCCGGGATCAGGTGCACGTCGTCGGGTCCCTCCAGGCGCGCGTGCGGCACGCCGAAGGTGTCGAGCAGGGGCTCCGCGAAGCGCACCATCGAGTGGCGTGACTCTCGCGGGTCCCGGTCGCGCTCGCGCTGCAGCAGCCCGATCATGTAGAACATCGGAATCCGGCCGTCCATCGCCACGCCGCGCAGGGTGTTGACCGACGCGTAGAGCCCGGCGTGCTGGATCATCAGCACCACCGGCTCGCCGCCGGCGTAGAGGCCGGCCGCGATGGCCGTCGCCTCGTCCTCGGTGGCGCACGTCACCACGCGCAGCGCTTGCTCCTTGTCGAGCGCGGCCAGCACGGTCTTCTGGTGGGTGTCGGGCACGCTGAGGATCCAGCCCAGATGCTCGGACGCCGGCCGACCCCATCCCTCGGCAGCGCGGGCCGAGCGGGCCTCGCGGAACGTGTCCTTCAGCGTGTCGATGATCAGCGATGCGGGAATCGACTCCGGCATGCCTGTCCTCCGTGGGGCCCTATCCTACACGCCCTCGCCACCGGCGGGCGCGCCGTGGGCTACGCGCGCTCGAGGATGTGCAGCCCGCGGCCGCGGTCGATGAGATAGATCAGCCCGCGATCGTCGACGAACACGTCGTTGCTGCACACGCGCTCGTGCCCGGCCGGCGGGGCCGGCCGGAAGTGCGCGACCTCGCGCGGCGCGTGCGGCCGTCCGATGTCCACGACGCGCAGCCCGTACGCGAACCACGCGACCGGGACCTCGCTCGACCTGATCGTCTCGACCGGCTGGTGGCAGCCGGTGAACTCGGGCTGCGGGGTCCCGTCGACCCCGTCCACCTGGAAGCTCGCGAACGGCGTCGGATGCGTCTCGTCCGTGATGTCCACCAGCCACAGGAACGAGGGCGGCCCCGGCTGCAGCTTGGCGACGTCCTCGTCGGCCACCAGGAGCACGCGACGGCCCTGCAGGAGAAACGGCACCGGCAGCGCGGTGTGAGTGGGCGTGATGAACGGCGGACTCCAGTCCAGGCCGGCGACGTGCCGCGGCTTGGCCATGTCCTCGATGTCGAGGATCACGAAGCCGCCGTGCCAGTAGCTCACGTAGAGACGGTGGCCCTCGCGGATCGGATGGTGGCAGCGGTGCTGCCGCCCCTTCCAGGTCGGCGTCTCGCCGCCGGCGGTCCACTGCCCCGGCATCCACCAGCGCCCGACCTCCTGCGGCCGGGCCGGGTCGGCCAGATCGAGGATCATGACGATGTTGCCCTGGTAGCCGTCCATCTCCGGCGAGATGTAGGCGTAGCGGCCGTCGAACGTGAAGCGGTGCACGCCGAGGCCCCCGCACCGCCAGAAGGCGATCTCGCGCGGGCGGCCGGGCGTGGAGATGTCGTAGATCCCGAGCCCGCCGGCGCCCGTGCCTGCCTGGGCGCCGTGCCCCTCCCGGTTGACGAGCATCAGCCCGTCCACCGCGCGGACCTTGTGCGAGTGCGTGCCCGGCGGGACCTCGAGCGTGGCCAGTTGCCGGGGCGACGCCGGATCGCTGACGTCGAGCAGGGTCGTGCCGTGGGGCGCCTTCATGTGGGCGATGCAGGCGGTCCGGCCGTCGACCACCACCTGACCGCCGCCGGGGCAGTCGAACCAGGCGACCTGCCGCAGGCCGTGCGCGCTCGCGCCGTTGCCGCTGCTCATCGGGTCCTCCGATCTCGAAGCTCTGCGCGGGCCGGTATCATAGCGTATAAGGAAGCACAGCCGCGACGCCGCACGTCCAATCTGAGGAGGGCTCACCAAGCTGCTGGCCGCGTGGGGTCATCTCGCGTATCGATTCCGCTGGCCGCTGCTGCTGGTGTCGCTCGCGCCGCTCGTCCCCGCCGCCTGGCTGCTGCTGGGGGGCGCCCGCCTGGAGATGGAAGCGCAGCCGCCGGCGACCAACGCGGTGCGCGCGGTCGAGCTCATGGACCGCGAGCTGCCGGGCCGCCCACCCACGATCGGCTTCGTGTTCAGCCACCCCACGCTGCGCGTGACCGAGCCCGGCTTCCGCGCCGCCGTCGAGGGCGCCCTGGCCCCCCTGAGGTCCGACGCGCGCGTGGCCCGGATTCGCACGGCCTGGGACAGCCAGCCGCCGGACCCGAGCCGGCTGTCGCTCGACGGGCGGCGCACGTGGGTCGTCGTGGAGCTGCGCGGCCGGGCGCCCGCCTTCGCGTCGATGACCTTCGGCGGCCTGCCGCCGGAGCTCTACACCGCCATCCGCGGCCAGGTGCGCTCCGACACGCTGGAGGTGCTGGCCACCGGCGCGGCCGCGATGAACTACGACTTCTACCAAGTGACGCGCGAGGACCTCCGCCGCTCGGAGCTGGTGGTGCTGCCGCTGGTGCTGGTGCTGCTGCTGCTGGTCTTCGGCTCCGGCGTCGCCGCCATGGTGCCGGTCGTGGTCGGGGTCCTGGCCGTCGCCGTTGGCCTGGCCGGTACCGTGCTGCTCGGCCGCGTCACGCCGGTGTCCGGCTACGCCAGCAACATCGTGAGCATGATCGGCCTCGGCGTGGCCATCGACTACTCGCTGTTCATCGTCAGCCGCTTCCGTGAGGAGATGCACGAGAGCCCGGTGGCCGAGGCGCTGTCGCGCACGCTGGCCACGGCGGGACGCGCGGTCGTGTTCTCCGGCCTCACGGTGGCCATCGGCCTGTTCAGCCTCATCCTCCTGCGAATGAACACGATCAGCTCGCTGGGGGTGGCCGGCATGGTCGTGGTCGCGGCGGCCGTCGTCTACAGCCTCACGTTCCTGGCCGCGCTGCTCGCCATCCTGGGGCCCCGCGTCGACGCGCTCCGGGTGCCGTTCGTCGGGCGGCCCGGGGGCCGGCGCGACTCCCGCTTCTGGCACCGCGTGGCCGGGTTCGTCATGGCGCGGCCGTGGCCGATCGTGGTCCCGGTGGTCCTGGCGCTGATCGCGGTGGGGCTGCCGTTGCAGCGCATCCGGCTCGGCGCCGGCGACGCCACGACCCTGCCACCGAGCCGGGAGTCGCGGCGGGGCGAGGACCTCCTCAAAGACCAGTTCCCCGGCGCCGGGACGAACCCCATCGTGGCGGTCCTGCGCTACCGCGAGGGCAGCCCGCTGACGCCGGCGCGCGTCCAGAACCTCTACGACTTCAGCCGCTGGATCGGCGGCCTGCCCGGCGTCAAGCGAGTGGACAGCATCGTGGACCTGGCGCCCGGCATCTCGCGCGAGCAGTACACGAAGATCGCCGCCGTGCCGGCGGCGTTCCGGCCGCCCGGCCTGGACGTCGCGTTCCAGCAGATGGCCGGCCAGCACGTCCTCATCGTCGCCGTCCACACGCACCTGGCCGCGGCCAGCGACGAGGCGCGCGCGCTGGTGCGGCGGATCCGCAGCGAGCACCCACCGATCGACGCCGACCTCATGCTGACCGGCCCGACGGCGTTCGACCTGGACTTCATCGACGTGGTCCGGGCGGCCACCCCGACGGCGATCGGGTTCATCGTGGTCGCGACCTACGCGGCGCTGTTCGTGCTGCTGCGCTCGGCGCTGCTGCCGCTCAAGGCCATCGTGATGAACCTGCTGTCGATCACGGCCTCGTACGGCGCGCTGGTGTGGATCTTCCAGGAGGGCCACCTGGCCCGCTGGCTCGCCTTCACGCCGGCGGCTATCGAGACGCCGATCCCGCTCATCATGTTCTGCGTCCTCTACGGCCTGTCGATGGACTACGAGGTCCTGCTGCTCAGCCGCACTCACGAGGAGTGGCGACGCACCGGCGACAACGCGGCGGCGGTGGCCGAGAGCCTGGCCCACACCGGCCGCCTCATCACCGGAGCGGCCGCCATCATGGCCGGCGTCTTCTTCGGCTTCGGCGTCGCCAACTCGGTGACGATGATCAAGGCCATGGGCATCGGCATGGGCATCGCGGTCGTCGTCGACGCCACCGTCGTGCGCGCGGTGCTGGTGCCGGCCACGATGCGCCTGCTCGGCCGCTGGAACTGGTGGGCCCCGTTCGGGCTCGCCTCCCCGCCCCGGACGGGGCCATAATGCCCGCACTCTGAGTCGCAGGGAGGATCCCGTGAGCAAGAAGATCCTGTTCGTCGGCGCCGGGGCCATCGGCAGCTACCTGGGCGCGTTCCTGTCCCGGGCCGGCCACGCCGTGACGCTCGTCGATGCCTGGGCCGAGCAGGTGGACACGATCAATCGCCAGGGCATCGCGGTCACCGGCCCGCACGACCCGTTCACCGCGCGTCCCGCCGCCGTCCACCTGCACGAGGCCCAGCGGCTGCCGCGCGACTTCGACCTGGCCTTCGTGGCCATGAAGGTCTACGACACCGAGTGGGCGACCCAGCTGGCCGTGCGTCACCTCGCCGACGACGGCGTCGTGATCGCCTCGCAGAACTGCTGGCCGGACCCGCGAGTGGCCGCCGTGGCCGGCCCCGGGCGCGCGCTGGGGCTCATCATGTCCAAGATCGGCGTGGCGTGCTGGAAGCCCGGCCACGTCGAGCGCGGCATGGAGCGCGGCACTGGCAAGGGCCACGACGTGTTCCGGGTGGGCGAGCACGACGGCCGGATCACGGCGCGCGCGCAGGCGGTGGCCGAGATGCTCGCGGTCGTCGACGGCTCGCTGACGACCGACAACCTCTGGGGCGAGCGCTGGTCCAAGCTCTGCGCCAACTCGATGGGCAATCCCGTGCAGGGCATGTCGGGTCTCGGCTCGGCCGAGATCGCCGGCAGCGAGGTCGGCCGCGCGATCACGATCCACCTGGCCGCCGAGTCGGCGCGCGTCGGCCTGGCCCTCGGCTACCGGACCCCCAAGTTCAACGGCGAGAGCGCCGAGCGCTGGGCCGACGCCGGCCGCCGCGAGACGTACCAGGCCCTGGACGAGATGCTCACGCCCAAGAGCGCGTCGACGCGCAACTGGAAGGCCTCGATGGCCCAGGACGTCGTCAAGGGCCGACCGACCGAGATCGACTACATGAACGGTCACGTCGTGGCCCAGGGCCGGGCCAAGGGCGTGGCGACGCCGGTCTCGGCCGCCGTCGTGGACGTCATGCACGAGGTCGAGCGCGGCGCCCGCAAGCCGGCCCCCGAGAACATCGGCGTCGTCCTCAAGCGCGCCGGCGTCTGACGCGACGCCTCCGGCGCCGCCGGTGCCCGCGGCCGGCGGCGCCGGCGCTCAGCGGCGGCTCAGGGCGGTCTCGATGTCCTCCAGCCGGTCCTGGAGGCGATTGAGCTTGGCCGCCAGCTGCGTGATCTCCGCCTCGGCCTTGCGGTTCACGGCGAAGTCCAGCTCGCTGCGCAGCCGGTCCTTCGCATCCTGACGGTTCTGGCTCATCATGATGATCGGCGCCTGGATGGCCGCCAGCATCGAGAGCACCAGGTTGAGCAGGATGAACGGATAGGGGTCCCAGGCCCGGGTCGCCAGGATCACGTTGATGGCCGTCCAGACGACCAGCACGACGCCGAAGGCGATGATGAACGCCCACGAGCCGCCGAACCGGGCCACGGCGTCGGCCAGACGATCGCCCATCGTCAGGCGCTCGGCGATGACCTCGTTGGGGTTGCGGGCCGCCCGCATGCGGACGAGGTCCTGGGCGGCGTGGAACTGGCGGCCCACCATCGTGAGCATGTCCAGGCCGGCCAGCGGCTTGCGCTGGAGCAGGGCCGCGATGTCGTTGCGCTCGATCTCGATGGCCGTCGTCTCCTCCAGGGCGACCGCCATCGTCTGGTGCGGGGCCGCCGAGAGCATCGAGGCCAGCCCGAACATCTCGCCGCTGCGCGGCCTGTCGATGACGACTTCCTGGTTGTCGTCGTCGATCACGATGACCTGCACCTGGCCCCGGAGCACGAGGTAGGCCTTGCCGCCGGGGTCCCCGGCCCGGTACACGCGCTGGCGCGCCGAGAACCGCCGCAGCTCGACCTGCTCGGCCAGCACGGCCCGCTCGTCGGCGTCGAGCAGGGAGAAGATCGGGATGTCCTCGAAGACCGAGGGGTCGCACGGCATCGGCCGCACCTCCGCGCGTATCATGCCGCGGGAGTAAGATCGGCGCCATGAACACGCTCGGCGTCCTCAGCCCGGTCGGCTTCCCACCGAAGGTCACCCGCCAGCACCCGGCGCCCCGGCTCGACGGCCTGGACGGCAAGACCGTCTACCTGGTCGACTGCCGGTTCGACGACTCCGACATCTTCCTGGGCCAGATGCAGGCCTGGCTGGCCGAGCACCTGTCCGGCGTGCGGACGGTCCTCAGGCGCATCTCCAGCGTCTACCTGCACGACGACCCCACCACCTGGGAGGAGATCCGGTCGAGGGGGCACGCGGCCATCCTCGGCGTCGGCCACTGAAGCACCTGCGCGCCGGCGGTCGCCGCGCACGCGATGACGCTCGAGACGCGCTACGGCGTGCCCACCGTGGCCGTGCACACCGACATGTTCGAGCGCGTGGTCCGCTCGGTCGCCCAGGTCAACGGCATGCCCGGCCTCCGGCAGGTCTTCGTCCCCCAGCCGATCATGGGCAAGACGCCGGCCGAGCTTCGCCGGTACGTGGACGGCCGGGATCCCGTCACCGGGCGCCCGGTCATGCAGGAGGTCGTCGAGGGCCTGACGCGGCCCTTCGCCGACGCGGAGCTGGGCCCGGCCGAGTTCGAGCGCTCTACGCCGCGGATGCTCGAGCCCGACACCGAGGACAACCTGCACCGGCGCTTCCTCGACAACCGGTGGACCGACATGCTGCCGATCGTCCTGCCGACCGAGGCCCGCGTCGCGGCCATGCTGGCCGGCACCCGCCGGCGCCCGGACGAGATCGTCGGCCGCATGCGCTCCACCCACTTCCGCGAGCACTGGGCCTACAGCGTGGAGACGGTCGCCGTGAACGCCGTCATGGCCGGCGCCCGCCCCGAGTACTTCCCGGTGATCCTCGCCCTGGCCGCCACCGGCGTGACCGCCCGCAGCAGCAGCTCGAGCGCGATGGCGGCGATGGCCGTCGTCAACGGACCCCTCCGTCACGAGATCGGCATGAACGCGGGGATCGGCGCCATGGGCCCCTACAACCACGCCAACGCCACCATCGGCCGCGCGTACGGGCTGCTGTCGCAGAACGGCCAGGGCGGCTCGGTGCCGGGGCTGAGCTACATGGGCAATCAGGGCAACGGGTACGCTTACAGCAGCCTCACCTTCGCCGAGAACGAGGAGCGCAGCCCCTGGGAGCCGTTCCACGTGCAGCACGGACGCAAGCCCGAGGAGAGTGCGGTCAGCGTGTTCTCGGGGGTGCGCGCCACCGCGTTCACGCTGGGGCTGCGCGCGCGGTACTGGCGCGAGCACGTGCGCAACCTGCTGCGCGGCCTCGACCCCAACGGCCCGCCCACGCTGCTGCTCGACCCCATCGCGGCGCGCCAGTTCGTGGACCGCGGCGGCTTCGCCAAGAAGAACGCGCTCGTCGACTGGCTGCACGACAACGCGCTGTTGCCGGCCGGCGAGTACTGGGACTACCAGCTCGTGCAGAACTACATCTACCCCCGGGCGACGTTCGGCGAGCAGCCATGGGCGGCCGGGCTGGCCGCCGCGCCCGACGCGCTGATCCCGATGTTCCGGCGCGAGGACATCCACGTCGTGGTCGTCGGCGGCGAGACCAACGGTTACTGGCGCATCATGGGCTGCAACTACCAGAAGACCGTCTCGGTCGACGACTGGCGCTGACCCCCCGGGAAGAACCCATGGCCGGCGCGATCCGACCGTGTCGTCGTAAGCCGCGATGTGGGAGAATGCGCCCATCGACGGTTCGAGGAGCTGCCACTCAAGGAGAGGCGATGAACTACTCGAGGATCTCCGCCGACTGTCACATCGACCTGCCGATGCTCGCGCCCGACTTCTTCACCGCCAGCGCGTCGGCGGCCCTCAAGGACCGGATGCCGTACGTCACCGACGGGCCCGACGGGCCCTACTGGACGTGCAAGAACGGCGGCTCGTTCGGGCTGCTGAGCGGTGTCGGGCCGGCCGGCCAGAAGTTCGTGCCGGGCCAGAACTACCGGGTGGACGTCATGGCCGCGACGGGCCTCTACGAGGACGGTCAGAAGGGCATCCGTCGTCCCACCGATCCGGCGCTCCGCCTGAAGGACATGGACCGCGACGGCGTCGACGCCGAGGTGATCTTCGGCATCCTGGGGGCGGCGACCCGGCTGAACGACCCGGTGGCCGCCAACGAGATGTTCCGCATCTACAACGACTGGCTGGTCGGCTTCTGCCGGCACGCGCCCGACCGCTACATCGGTCTGGCGTGCCTGCCCTACGGCGACATCGAGGCCGCGGTGAAGGAGATCCACCGGGTGGCCAAGCTCGGGCTGCGCGGGGTGGAGCTGTCGTGCTCCTGGGACATGGACCCGATGTGGCATCCGGCCTGGGAGCCGCTCTGGAAGGCGATCCACGAGGTCGACCTGCCCCTGCACTTCCACACGTTCCCCGCGGTGCCGCCCGGCCTGCTGGACAAGCAGACGGGGCAGACGCGCCGGGCGGCGTTCTTCACCGTCGTGTCCGGCTTCCAGATGAACCTGGTCAACATCCTGGCCGGCGTCATCGGGGCCGCCGTACTCGAGCGCTATCCCAACGTCCGCATCTCGTTCGGCGAGAGCGGCATCGGCTGGATCCCCTACGCGCTGGACCGCATGGACTTCGAGTGGGAGGACCGCTTCCGCGACCTCGGCCTCACGATGAAGCCGAGCGACTACTGGCGCCGCCAGTGCAAGGGGACGTTCCAGTTCGACCGCATCGGCACCAAGCTGATCGAGGACATGGGTGCCGAGACGCTCATGTGGGGCTCCGACTATCCGCACGCCGACGGCGTGTGGCCGGAGTCCTCGAAGTACATCGAGGAGCAGTTCGGCCACCTGCCGGCCGACGTCACCCGCAAGATCACCTGCGAGAACGCCGGGAGGTTCTACGGGCTGATCCGCTAGCCGGGACTATTCATGAACTCGCGCGGCCGGCCGAACGGGACACGGCGGTCGGCGGGTGGATGGGGTCCGGGCGACCCGTTCCCTACACGTACGAGGACGCCGCCGCCCGACAGGCGGAAACTCCTCCGACGTCGTCCGGAGCCGAGCGGAGCGTGGTCGGAGGATCCCTTCCACCCGCGGGCCGCCGTGTCCCGTTCGGCCGGCCGCGCGAGTTCGTGATAGTCCCGGCTAGCCGTCAGTCCGCGAGGTCGGCGAACAGCGGCGTGCTGAGGTAGCGCTCGCCGAAGGACGGGATGATCACCACGATCAGGCGACCGGCGCTGTCCGGCCGGCGCGCCACCTCCACGGCGGCCCAGATCGCCGCGCCCGAGGAGATGCCGACCAGCAGCCCTTCCTCCCTGGCCGAGCGGCGCGCCATCGCGAGGGCGTCGTCGTTCTGCACGCGGATGACCTCGTCGTAGATCTTGGTGTTCAGCACGTCGGGCACGAAGCCGGCGCCGATGCCCTGGATGGGGTGCGGGCCGCGCTGGCCGCCCGACAGGACGGCCGAGGCGTCCGGCTCGACCGCCACGCAGCGGAACGACGGCTTGCGCGCCTTGATCACCTCGCCGACGCCGGTGATGGTGCCGCCGGTGCCGACGCCGGCCACCAGGACGTCGGCCCGGCCGTCGGTGTCGCGCCAGATCTCCTCGGCGGTGGTCCGGCGGTGGATCTCGGGGTTGGCCGGGTTCTGGAACTGCTGGGGGATGAAGTAGCGCGGGTCGGCGGCGGCCAGCTCCTCGGCCTTCTTGATGCAGCCCGGCATGCCCTCGCTGCCCGGCGTGAGGATCAGCTCGGCGCCGTAGGCGCGCAGGAGCATGCGGCGCTCCTTGCTCATCGTGTCCGGCATGATCAGCGCGCAGCGGTAGCCGCGGGCCGCGCACACGAACGCCAGCCCGATGCCGGTGTTGCCGCTGGTCGGCTCCAGGATGATCGTGTCCTTGCCGATCTTGCCCGCCCGCTCGGCGGCGTCGATCATCGACACGCCGATGCGGTCCTTGACGCTGTGGGCGGGGCTGTAGAACTCGAGCTTGGCGACGACCTCGGCCCGGGCGCCGGCCGTCACCCGACGCAGCCGGACCAGGGGCGTGTTGCCGACGAGCTGCGTGACATCGTCCGCGATCCGCATGCGCCGAGCCTCCCGGGGTGCGTCGTTCTGGCGTATAGTACCAGCCGCCATGACACCTTCCGCCTCGACCCCCAGGTTCGTGACGCTGCCCGAGATCCGCCGTGCCGCCTACGAGCGACTCCCCCGCGACCACTGGAACTTCGGCGACGGCGCCGCCGAGACGGAGAGCACCAAGCGGCGTAATCGACGCCACCTCGACCGTCTGGCCATCCAGCAGAACGTGCTCGTCGACGTGCGCCGGATCGACCTGAGCACGAGCCTGCTCGGCGTCCCGCTCGAGTGGCCGGTGGCGGTCGCGCCGATGGGCGGTCTCGTGCTCTTCCATCCCGAGGGCGACGTCGAGATGGCCCGGGGGGCGGGCCGCGGCCGCACGCTGCAGTGGCTCAGCGGCGCCACCGGCTGGCCCGTGGAGGAGGTGGCCAAGGCGGGCTCCGGTCCCCAGATGTTCCAGCTCTACGCGCACGGCGACCACGGGTGGATGGCCGAGCTGCTGGCGCGGGTGGAGGCCTCCGGCTACCGCGCGGTGGCGCTGACCGTCGACGTGCAGAAGTACAGCCGCCGCGAGCGCGACGTGTTCCATCGCTTCACCCCCCGCAAGGCGATGGAGGTCGCTCCCAACCCGCGCGGGCCGCTGCCCGATTTCCAGTCCGGGCTCACCTGGAAGGACGTCGAGTGGCTGATGAAGATCACGCACCTGCCCGTCGGCCTGAAGGGCATCATGACGGTCGCCGACGCGCGCCGCGCCGTCGACATGGGCGTGCGGCTGATCTGGGTGTCGAACCACGGCGGGCGCCAGCTCGACCACACGCAGTCCACCATCGAGGCGCTCCCGCCGATCGCCGACGCGGTCGCCGGCCGGGCCGAGATCGTCGTGGACGGCGGGTTCAACCGCGGCACCGACGTGATCAAGGCGCTCGCCCGCGGCGCCCGCGTGGTGGCGTGCGGGCGCACGATGCTGTGGGGGCTGGCCGCCGACGGCGCCGACGGCGTGGCCCGGGTGTGCGAGATCATGCGCGACGAGCTGCAGGTCAACATGGGCCTCTGCGGGCGGACGAGGATCGCCGACCTCACGCCGGACCTCATCTTCCGGGCAGACTGACCGCGCGCGGACCGTCTACCGCAGGTCGGCCAGCTCCGGGATGACCCACAGGGGCGCCCGGCCGGCCGCCACCCGCTGGATGTTGTCGAAGCCGTTGCGGAAGCGCGCCGCCCAGTTCTCGGCGGTCGGCCCGGCCGAGTGCGGCGTGAAGGTCACGTTGGGCAGCGCGAAGAGCGGGTGGTCGGGCCTGGGCGGCTCGTCGACCATCACGTCGAGCCCGGCTCCCGCGATCCGACCTTCCTTCAGCGCGGCGTGGAGCGCGGCCTCGTCGATCACCGGCCCCCGGCAGGTGTTGACGATGATGGCGCTGCGCTTCATCAGCGCCAGCTCGTCGGTCGAGATCATGGCGCGCGTCGAGTCGTCGAGCGGCACGTGCAGGCTCACGATGTCGGCGCGGCGCAGCAGCTCGGTCAGGAGCACGAAGCGGACGCCGAGCGCGTCCTCCTGGTGCTCGGGCAGCCGGGCGATGTCGTAGTAGAGCACCCGGGCGTCGAACGCCGCCGCCCGCCGGGCCACCTTCTTGCCGATGTTGCCGAGGCCGACGATGCCGAGCGTCCGGCCCGCCAGCTCGTACACCGGCGTGTCGCTGGGCCCGCCCACCCGCCACTTGCCGGCCACGATGTCGTTGTGGAACTTCACGACACGCTTGAGCACCGCCAGGATCAGCATGAGCGTGTGCTCGGCCACCGCGATGGCGTTGGCGCCGCCGTTGTTGGCGACCGGGACCTTGGCCTTGCGGGCCGCCTCGACGTCGACGCGGTCGTAGCCCGCGCTGAGGAGCTGCACGAGCTTCAGCCGCGGCGCCGCCCGGAAGAACTCACCGCCCATCTGACGGGCCAGGCCCATGTAGTAGTCCGCGTCGGCGGCCGCCTCGTAGAACTCCGGCGCGCCGGGATCGACCGGCACCAGGTCGAAGCCGGGCGGCGCCAGCTCGCGCACGATGGCCATGATGCTGTCGGGCTGCCGGGGCGAGAACAGGATCTTCGGGGCCATGACTCTCTCTCCTCACTGCTGCGCGAGGGGGATGGTGGCGGTCACGACGGGCTCCTGGCTGATCACGCGCGTGGTGTGGCCCTGTCCCGTCGTGTCCTCGACGAGGCGGGCGTCGCCGGGGCCGAACACGTGGCGGGAGCCGTCGCCCAGGCCGATCTCGAGCTGCCCGGACAGGATGACCACGAACTGCCGGCGCGGGGCCGGATGCCAGTCGAGGAACCGGCCGACCGGCCACACGCTGAACGAGATCTGCGTGGCCGGCAGTCCCTTGAGCCAGTCGGTCTTCGTGTCGAGGTCGATCGTCTCGATCCGTCCCTGCCCGTCGGGGCCGGTGTACAGCCGGAACGTTCCCATGGCCGCCTCCTTGGTCGTCGCGCGGGATGCTAGCATACGGCCGGCATGCGCGACGCGGGACCGGGCCCGACCTCTCACACGTTCTTCTCGCAGCGCCTGCGGCTGCACTACGTGGACTGGGGCAGCGCCGGCAAGCCGCCGCTGCTGCTCGTCCACGGTGGCCGCGACCACTGCCGCAACTGGGACTGGACGGCCGCCGCCCTGCGCGAGGACTGGCACGTCATCGCGCCCGACCTGCGCGGACACGGCGACAGCCAGTGGTCGACCGACGCGAACTACACGATGGCCGGCTACATCTACGACCTGGCCCAGCTCGTCCACCAGCAGCGGCTGGCGCCGGTCACGATCGTCGCCCACTCGCTCGGCGGCGTCATCGCGCTGCGCTACGCCGGCCTCTATCCGCACACCGTCGCCCGCCTGGTCGCCATCGAGGGGCTGGGCCCACCGCCGGCAGTGCTGGCCGGGTACCGGGCCAAGAGCATCGCCCAGCGGATGGACGAGTGGATCCGCGAGCAGCGCACGCTCTCGGGCCGGCTCCCCCGGCGGTACGCCTCGATCGAGGACGCCTTCAAGCGCATGCAGGAGGAGAACCCGCACCTGACCGCCGAGCAGGCGCGGCACCTCACCGAGCACGGCGCCAACCAGAACGAGGACGGGACGTACTCGTGGAAGTTCGACAACTACGTGCGCGCGTTCCCGCCCTACGACATGTCGGGCTCGGACGTGAAGGAGCTGTGGGGCCGCATCACGTGCCCCACGCTGCTGCTCTACGGCAAGGAGAGCCGGTGGGCCGGCGACCCCGTCGCCGATGGCCGGGCCGCGCTCTTCCGGAGCGCGCGGGTCGTCGGTCTGGAGGGCGCCGGGCACTGGCTGCACCACGACCGGCTCGACGAGTTCCTCCGGCTCCTCCGGGAATTCCTGGTGGCCGCCTGAGCCACCACCCGGAGCCGGCCGACGACCCGGGAGGGTTCCGATGATCACGCTCGACGTCGACGACCTCAAGAAGCACGTCGGCCGCACGCAGACGGCCGAGGACGTGCTGCACCCTGGTCCCGCCAACCTGTTGCGGCTGGCGCTCGGGCGGCCCGGGCCCGAGCTGAAGGAGGGTGACCCGCTGCCGCCGGCCTGGCTGGCGCTCTACTTCCTGCCCCGGTACGGACCGGACGAGCTGCGCCCGGACGGCAGCCCGCGCGACGCCGGCGTGGTGCCGCCGATGCCGATGCCGCGCCGCATGTTCGCCGGCGAGCGCGTCCGTTTCCACCAGCCGCTGCGCCTCGGCGAGGCGGTGCGTCGCGAGACGACGCTCGCCGACATCTCGCTCAAGACCGGCAGCACGGGCGCGCTAGTCTTCGCCACGGTCGTCAACCGCGTGTTCGGCGCCCGCGGCCTGGCCCTGGAAGACGAGCGTCGCACGGTGTTCCGCGAGGAGGTGAAGGCCGGCGAGCGCAACCAGGCCCCGCGCCGCGACCCGGCGCCGACCGACCTGCCGTGGCGCCGGCGCATCACGCCGGACCCGGTGCTGCTCTTCCGCTTCTCCGCGCTGACCTTCAACAGCCACCGCATCCACTACGACCTGCGGTGGGCGACCGAGACGGAGGGCTATCCCGGCCTGGTCGTGCACGGGCCGCTGACGACGACGCTGCTGATCGACTTCGCGCGCGACTCCAACCCGGGCCGCCCGATCCGTGCGTACAGCACCCAGGCCCGCGCCCCGCTGTTCGACGTCGCGCCGTTCGAGCTGCGCGGCCGGCCGACGGCCGCCGGCGGCGGCGCCGAGCTGTGGGCGGTGACTCCCGAGGGCACGATCGCCATGAGCGCGGAGGTGGACCTTGCTTCGTGACGTTCCGGCCGGCGGCTACCGCTTCCTTCCCGGCATCCCGGCGTTCTCGTCGGGCGTCGTCGCGATGCCCGGCTGGGAGATCGTCCACGCGACGCTCCGAGCCCCGCTGCCGTGGCGCGAGGGCTTCGCGCGTCTCGAGCGTCACCTGCAGGAGTCCGGCCGGCCGCGCCGCGCCCTGTGCGGCATCATGCTGCGCAGCCCGGCCCCATTCACGTTCGACGGCTTCGACGGGTTCAACCAGGGCTACCGTGGTCTGCTCGCGGACTGGCAGATCCTCATCGACGGCGAAAACCCGATCCCCCGCACGAACGTGGCGCCGGTCGTGGGACCGCCGGGCGAGCCGATGCTCTACGCGTTCGACTACACCGTGGCCGGCTCCACGCCGGCCCCGACGTTCGTCGTCGCCGGCGCCGGTGAGCTGCGGGACCGCGCCCGGGGACCCGAGGGTATCGTGCGGCGGGACGAGACCTCGCCGGACGCCATGCGCGAGAAGGCGCGCTTCGTGCTGACGATCATGCAGGAGCGGCTGACCGGGCTCGGCGGCGCGTGGGAGCGCGTGACGACGATCGACGTCTACACCACCCAGCCCATCCACGGCATCGTCGAGGACGAGATCCTCCGGGCGGCCGGGCCGGCGGCCGTTCACGGCGTGCGCTGGTATCCGAGCCGCCCGCCGATCCGAGGACTGGAGTTCGAGCTGGACATGCGCGGCGTCGCCCGCGAGCTGGTGCTCTGAGGCCCCGCACTGCCGTCCATCGGACCTTGACATGCTGAGGCGGTCCGGATGATCCTGCCGCCACGCTGCGGCCGCTTGTCGCCCTGACGGCGATCGCCGCACGAAAGGAACGGATGAGCGAGACGCCGCCCGGCAGCGCGACGGAGCGAGCCGGATGCGGGCGCCGGACCGTCCTGGCCCTCGCGCTCGGCGCCTGGCTGGCGCTGCCGGTCGGGCGTCACCTCGACGCCCAACCGGTCGACCCGCGCCGGCAACGTCCGCAGCCGGACGATCGCTTCGTGTTCGCCGACGGGGCGCGCAAGGGGCAGCCGGTCACGGTCTCCGACCTGTCGGCGGGCGCGCGGCCGATCACCACCTATCCGGTCGATCCCGCCAGCGGCGCCGTCCGCGACGGCACGCGCCTCAACCAAGTCCTGCTGGTTCGTCTCGATCCGGCCGGCCTGAGCGGCGACACGCGCCCGCGCGCGGCCGAGGGCATCGTCGCCTACTCGGCGGTGTGCACCCACACCGGGTGCGATGCGTGGGAGTGGCGCCCGGCCGCCGCGAGCACGATCAAGTGCTCCTGCCACTTCTCGGAGTTCGAGCTCAGCGACGGCGCCCGCGTCGTGAACGGGCCGGCCCCACGGCGGTTGCCGGCCCTGCCGCTGAAGATCGTCGACGGCGCGCCGGTGGTGGCGGGCGGCTTCATCGGCCGCCCCGGCTTCGAGTCGGGAGGGGGGTGAGGACCGAAGCGGCGTCACGCAGCTCGTCACACACGCCAACACGAGGGGGAGCGACCATGAGGTCGGTACGAAGGCTGGCCATCGTCGGCGCGGTCGCACTGCTCGCGCTCGGTCCTACGCTGCTGTGGGCCCAGGGCGCGCCGAGCTACAAGGCCGTGACCGAGCAGCGCCTGCTGAACCCGGAGCCGCAGAACTGGCTGATGTACCGCGGCAACTACAGCGGCTGGGGCTACAGCCCGCTCGATCAGATCACGCCCGCCAACGTCAAGAAGCTGGTGCCGGTGTGGACGTTCTCGACCGGCGTGCTCGAGGGCCACCAGTCCCCGCCGATCGTCAACGACGGCGTGATGTTCGTCACCACGCCGCAGCAGCAGGTCTTCGCGCTGAACGCCAAGACCGGCGACCTGATCTGGCGCTACAAGAAGGAGCTGCCCGAGGACCTGTTGCAGCTGCACCCGACCAATCGCGGCGTCGCGCTGTGGGGCGACCGCGTCTACCTCGCGACCGTCGACGCGCACCTGGTCGCCCTCGACGCCAAGACGGGCAAGGTCGTCTGGGACACGACCGTCGACGACTACAAGACCGGCTACTACTTCACCCTGGCGCCGCTCATCGCCAAGGGCAAGGTCATGGTGGGAACGTCGGGCGGCGAGCTCGGCATCCGCGGGTACATCGCCGCCTTCGACGCGCAGGACGGGAAGCCGGCCTGGAAAACTCACACGATCCCCGGCCCCGGCGAGCCCGGTCACGATACCTGGCAGGGCGATGCGTGGAAGACCGGCGGCGTCTCGGTGTGGCTCACCGCCCACTACGACCCCCAGCTGAACCTGAGCTTCTGGGGCACCGGCAATGCCGCGCCGTGGCCCGGCGACATGCACCCCGGCGACAACCTCTACGCGACGTCGGTGCTGGCGCTGGACGTCGACACCGGCAAGATCCGCGGATACCACCAGTACCACTGGAACGACTCCTGGGACTGGGACGAGGTCTCCACGCCGCTGCTGATCGATTTCCCGAAGGACGGGCGCACCGTGAAGGGCCTGGTGCACCCCGGGCGTAACGGCTACCTCTGGCGGCTCGAGCGCCACGCCGGCGGCATCAAGTTCGTCGACGCCCGGCCGTTCGTGACGCAGGAGGTCTTCACCAAGATTGACCCGGTGAGCGGACGGCCGAGCTACGACCCCGAACGCAAGCCTCGCACGGGCGCCTCCGTCACCTTCTGCCCGGGCCTGTGGGGCGGCAAGGACTGGACGCCGGCCGGCTACAACCCCAAGACGAACTATCTGTACATCCCGGCCAACGAGAACCTCTGCAGCACGCTCGTCGGCCAGGTGGGGCCCTACGAGTCCGGCAAGCTCTACCTCGGCATCGACCGCCCCAAGACCAGCATGAGCTGGCGCCAGGGCGCGAGCCACATCGGCGAGCTGCAGGCCTGGGACATGGCCAGCGGCCAGAAGGTGTGGACCCACAAGTTCCAGTACCAGAACTGGGGTCCGATCCTCACCACCGGTGGCGGCCTCGTGTTCCTCGGCGGCACCAACGACCGCAACTTCTGGGCGTTCGACGCCAAGACCGGCACCAAGCTCTGGCAGTTCAAGACCAACTCCGGCATCACCGGCGTACCGACGTCGTTCTCCATCGACGGCGTGCAGTACATCGCCGTGCAGTCCGGCTGGGGCGTCGACGCCCAGCGCATGCAAGGCCGGCTCGACACCTTCCTGAACACGAAGACCGAGGTGCCGCAGGGCGGCGTCGTGTGGGTGTTCGCCCTGCGCGACTAGCCGGCACGCACCGATCGGGGCCAGCCGCCAGGCGCGGCTGGCCCCCCTCAGCATCCCCGGCGGTGATTCCACCACCGTCACCGCGCGTCCCGGCGACAAGTGGCCACTCGCGAATCTCGGACGGCCGTGCCCCTGCCGACCGCACGGGTTCAGAAGAGGAAGGGAGAATGCCCGCGTCGATCATCCGTGAGGCAGCGGCGCTGGGCCAATCGGTGACAGGTTCGGGCGATCCGCCACAGTAATCGACAAGGGCATTGTGCCCGATCCGCGCGAGATGCCACTGGTCGCGCCCGCCATTCCCAAACGATTCAAGCCTCATACAGACGCATAGGGGCCGGCACACATATTGCCGATGCCGCAACGCGGGAGGAGTGACGGCTGCCTGGCTTTCGGGAACCCTAGGAGGGCTAGCAGATGGTTACGTCCCTTCTTCAGTACTCGGCCCGGCCGCTGCGATCTCTCGTCTTGCTCATCGTATTGACCTCCTGCGCGTCGATGGGCGACCCGAAGCTCTCGGCGCCGTCCGGACGGACAGCATCGGCGCCAGCCACGGGGACCGCGACCGGTGGAGGATTCGGTGGATCGGTCGGTGCGGGACTCGGTTTCCTGACGGGTGGGGCGACCAGTGGGGGACTCGGTGCGGCGATCGGTGCGGCCGTCGGTGCGGCTGTCGGTGCGGGCCCTCGGCCACCCCAATCAGCACCATCAACGGCAGCCACTCCGGCGCCGCCCGCACCGACGGCACCGGCCCCTGCATCACCGCCTGCGCCCGCGGATGACGACTGCGTCTCCCATCCAGGCCTTTGCGATCCGCCTCCGAGATTGACATCACCGGGGGAGCCGGCTCCGACACCCGCACCACCGCCAGCATCCGCACCATCTCCGCCGCCTCCGGCGCTCCCGTCACCACGCCCCGAGGAGCTGATGGCACGCCGTGTCCGGCAAGAGAGGCTCGCGAGGAATCCACAACGACAAGCGCCGCCGCGGCAGGACGTGCAGGCGCCCCAAAGCCAAGCAGGACCGCGCCCGGAGGAGGCGACACCCACTCCACCAGATCCGGAGTGGGTGCTCGCCATCGAACGTGCATACAGCAATCTGAAACGGGCATGGATCGCCTTCAATGCCCCAGACACGATCGAGTTCGACGAGACCGTCGGTATTGAGCTGCTGCTGTCGCTCACCGAGCCTCCCGCGACGTTACAGAGCCAGTTGACTGCGATCGGAAAGAAGCACGGCTACGAGATTCGGGCGGCCAGTCAAATGGAAGCCACGCTACGGCCTGTACGCGACTCCGTATTCAAGGTCGTAGCAATCACACCCGAGACCCAGACTCTGCGAGCGATCGAGAGGACGCGATGGGCGTGGCGGGTCACGCCACTAGATTGGGGCAAGCAGGAACTTCAGTTGACGGTCTCAGCGGTCTACCAGGTTGACGGCCACGACGCAAAGCGGGCGTTGCGGACGTTCCAACACAACATCACGATCCAGGTCAGCCCGTGGAAGTACGCCAAGGTCTTTCTCAAGAAGAACTGGCAATGGGCATGGACGACTCTTCTCATTCCGGTCGTCGGTTGGGTGGGCTGGACGGTCAAACGAGCGCGCCAGAAGCCTCAGTTTGAGGGGTAGGCGTCGGCGCGTAGGACGAACGGTCGCCGGCACATCACGAGCTCATGGCGGTGTGCGCCCAGCGCCAGTCAATCTCTGTCGCGATCGTCGCCCGCGCACGACAAGTTGTGGCCGAGCCAGCGCGACGTGGCGATGAGTCCATCGAGACCCCGAAGACGGGGCAGAAGACGCGCCGACTCCAACGTCACGGTCGGACTGCCGGCGTCTCCAGGGGCATTCCGCGCGCGCGCCACATCAGGTACAGCTCGAGATCGACCAGCTCGGGCGCGCCGTAGTCGTACGGCTCGGCCCGCATCCCGACCAGGCAGTTGCGCAACCTCCGCTGGAGGGAGCCCAGGCTCTGCCACTCCAGCCGGTAGATCGGGTACCCGGTCGGATGCGCCTGCGGGATGACGTTGCCGGCCAGCTGGCGGCCCCAGTGATCGTCGTGACACTGGCTGCACGAGAGGTTCAGCTGGCCCTGGCGCCGCTGGAACGTGGCGCGGCCGGCGTCGACGAACGGCCGGGCCCGCGCGTCGGTCGCGGCGTCGATCGCCACGCCGCGCGACTGGCGCCCGACGTACGCCGTCAGCGCGAGTAGCTCGCGGCTCTCCCACGCGAGCGCCGGCGCCTGCTGTCGGTCGACACGGCACCCGTTGATGCGCTGCTCGAGATCGAGGGTCCGGCCGGCCGTGGAGTCGAACGCGGGATAGCGGGCGGCCACCCCCTTCATGCTCGTCCCGGCGTCGCCGTGGCAGTCGGCACAGGCCCGCCCCGCGGTGCCGCTCTTGCGCTGCCACAGCGAGGCGCCCTCCAGCACCCACAGCATCCCGGGGTTCGCGGTCTCGTCGTCCTGCATCGCCCGACTCTCGCGCCCCATGAAGTCGTAGCCCGAGCGACGCGCCGCCGGGGAGATCTCGCCGGCGAACACCGAGGCCGCCACGGTGAGCGCGCAGACCGCGGCGGCGCCGACGGACCGCACCTATTCCACGGTGATCGCGGCCGACTCCGTGACCGAGAAGCCGTTGTCGCCGGTCCACTGGAAGGTCAGCGTACCGCTCTCGGTGGCGACCGTCGGAAAGGCGATGAACGGGTTGGCCGCGATGGCGGGATGCAGCTCGGCCCGGAAGATCTCGACGCCGTTGTACGTGCACACGAACAGCCGGATGATGTCACGCGGAATCCGCTCCCCCACCTGCGACCGCCGGTACCCCGTCTCCATCGGGTGCGACACGAGCGTCTTGATCTCGACGATCTCGCCCCGCCGCGCCCGCGCCGGCACGCTGATCAGCGCCTTGGCCATACCCGACCTTTGCCGTCGATCTCGTCGCAGACGTCGCTGATCGTGGGGTTCGCCCACCGCGGCGGGCGGCGTTCGGCGCGCACACACAGGTGTCGCGCGCGCACCATCACGGCGAGCCGTTGTCGCCGTTCGAGCCGAGGGCTCGGCGAGCGAGCCGCCCTCGCCTCTACTGACCGCCGACCCAGCCCCCCCTGGGGGATGGGGGGGACGAGCGAGTCGAGCCCGGAGCGAGTTACGGCGACAGGCGAGCCGTGCGGGCGCGCGCGCGACCCCTGTGTGTGCGCGCCGAACGCCGCCCGCCGCGGTGGGCGAACCCCACGCCGCAGCATCACGCGTCCTCGAGACACGCCGCCAGCGTGACGACGACGGACACGCTGGCGGACCAGAAGGAGCCGTCGCTGAGCTCGGCGATGGCAATCACGGTCTGGGTGTCGGCCAGTCGGACGCGCGTCGCCACGCTCGCCCGCCCGGCGCGGGGACCGAAGCGGAAGCCGACCACCTCGGGCTGGGGGTTCTTCTCGGTGAACACGTGGATCGCCCGGACGTGGTCGGTCTCGGTCATGGCGCTCTCGACGCTGACGGCGAGGGGTACCGTGTTGCCGTTCTCGACGAGCGGCGGCAGGTCGAGCTTGACGCGGCCCGCGCTGATGCGCGCGCCGCCGACGACCTTCCGGATCGCCTCCTGCATCGCGGCCGGCGTCGCGGCCGCCGGGCGGACGACGATCGCGGCCAGCCCGAGGCCCGCGGCGGCGCCGGCCTCCAGCAGGAACTCCCGTCGCGACGCGCGTCGTTGCATTCAGTCCTTCAGCGTCATCAAGAAGGCCACCACGTCCTCGATCTGCTCGGCGCTGAGCACGGGCTTGCCCCGCCAGGCCGGGCCGACCCGCACCAGCCCCTCGGTCCGATGATACGCCGGCATGATCGTCGCGGGGTTGAAACGGCCGGGATCGACGATGCGCAGACGAAGCTGGCCCTCGGTCCACCGGCGGCCGGCGCCCGTGAGATCCGGCGCGAGATTGCCCTGGAACCGCTCTTCCGGGAACGGCCCGCTGTGACAGAGCAGGCACAGGCCGACCTGCCGGTTGACGACGATCGTCCGTCCGCGCCCGGGATCTCCCCTGGCGCCGGTGAGGGATGGCGGCAGCGCGTCCTCGGCCTGCGCGGCGCTCGCGAGGCAGCAGGCGGCGACGATCGCCGCCGCCACCCTCACCCGAACGCCTCGGTCGTGATCGTGCGGAACCACGCCTCGGCGAGGACGGCCTCGGCCGCGCGCGCCGCCCGCGGGGCCTCGACCGGGCTGACGCCGCCCGAGCCGGGCACGTCGGCGAGCTGCCCGGCCGAGGGCTGGTAGACGCCCGCCACCGAGATCCCGTAGTCGGGGGCGGCGAGGCTGTAGCAGGTGTTGATCAGCTTGGACGTGGAAGGGGTCTTACCGCTCAGCAGCTGGACCACCGCTGCCGCGCAGGTCTTGGCCTGCGCGTTGGCGGCGAAGGCCGACTTCGGCATCCCGCCGGCGATGGCGGCATCGCCGATGACGTGGATCCCCGGCTGCAGCTTCGACTCGAACGTGACCGGATCGATGGGGCACCAGCCCGTGCGGTCGGCGACACCGGCGACCTCGGCGATGCGCCCGGCCTTCTGGGGCGGGATCACGTTGGCCACGGCCGCCCTGTGCTGCCCGAAGTCGGTCACGAGGGTGCGCGTCGTCGCGTCGACCGAGACGACCTGGCCGCCCTTGGACAGCGGCACCCACTCGAGCAGCCCCGGGTACAGCTCGCTCCACGCCTGCTGGAAGAGCCGCTGCTTCGAGAACGTGTCCTTGGCGTCCAGGACGAGCACCTTGGACTTCGGCTTCCGCGTCTTCAGGTAGTGCGCGACGAGACTGGCGCGCTCGTACGGCCCGGGGGGACACCGGAAGGGGTTGGCCGGCGCCACGATGATCACCAGCCCGCCGTCGGCCATCGCCTCCAGCTGCCGGCGCAGCAGCAGGGTCTGCTCGCCGGCCTTCCAGGCGTGGGGCAGCTGGGCCGAGGCCGCCTCGTCGTACCCCGCCAGCGCGCCCCAGCGGATGTCGATCCCGGGCGCCAGCACCAGCCGGTCATACGGCAGGCGCGGACCGTCGGCCAGCGTGACGGCGCGCGCCGACGCGTCGACCGCGGTGGCCGTGGTCCTGGCGACGGTGATGCCGTCGGCGGCGACCCGCTCGTAGGTGAACTGCTGCGCGGACAGCTCGCGCAGGCCGGTGATCACGCCGTTGCTGAACGGGCACGCCGTGAACGTCACGTTCGGCTCGACGAGCGTCACCGCCACACGGGGATCGGTGTGCCGGAGTGCCCGCGCGCAGCTGGCCCCCGCGAACCCGCCGCCCACCACCACCACTCGCGGGGCCGCGCCCTGCGCGCGAACGGGACGCGGCAGCAGCGCCGCCGAGGCCGCCACGACCCCGGATCGCAGGAAGACGCGGCGGCTCACGCTCATCGCTGGCTCGCGAACCAGGCCGCCAGGGCCTGGATCTCGTCGTCGGTGAACCCCTTGGCGATCCGGTCCATGACCGTGGCAGTGCGCTTCCCCGAGCGGAACTCCTGCATCGCGCGGACGATTGCGGCCCGATCCAGACCCAGCAAGCGCGGCACCGGCGACGCCGCGACCGCCGCGGTGGGGTGACATCCCGAGCAGGAGGCCGCGCCGGCCGGCGGCTCGGCCGACGCGCCGAGGGCCGCCGCGATGGAGCCCAGTCCGATCGCGGCGGCCACGACACGCCGCATGGCCTCTAGGCCATCTGGATGTTGTGGTTCTTCAGCGGGAACGTGCGGATGCGCTTGCCGGTGGCGGCGAAGTACGCGTTGAGGACCGCCGGCGCCGCCACGCAGATCGTCGGCTCGCCGACCCCGCCCCAGAAGCCGCCCGACGGCATGAGGATCGTCTCGACCTTCGGCATCTGCGCGATCCGCATCGAGGAGTAGTCGCCGAAGTTGGTCTGCTCGATCCGGCCGTCCTTGACCGTGCACTCCTGCATGAAGAGCGCGGACAGGCCGTAGACGAACGACCCCGCGACCTGCCGCTCGATCTGCGCGGGGTTCACCGCGTAGCCGGGATCGGTGGCGCACACGATGCGCCGCACCTTCACCTTGTCGTCGCCGCTGACGGAGACCTCGGCGCAGGCCGCCACGTAGCTGCCGAAGGCCATCATCTGGGCCAGCCCGCGGTGGACGCCCTGCGGAGCGGGCTTGCCCCAGCCTGCGCGGTCGGCCGCCGCGTTCAGCACGGCCAGGTGCTTGGGGTGCTTGGCCATCAGCTTGCGGCGGAACTCGAGCGGGTCCTGGCCGGCCGCCTGCGCCAGCTCGTCCATGAAGCATTCCATGAAGATCGCGTTCTGGTTGATGTTCACGCCGCGCCAGAAGCCCGGCGGCACGTGCGTGTTGCGCATGGCGTGGTCGATCAGCAGATTCGGCACGGTGTAACCGAGGGCGAAGTCGCCGCTCGGGTCCAGACCCTGGAAGGCGAGGTTGTCCCGCCCGTCCTGCAGCAGCTGGGGGAACACCGCGGTGATGATCGACTGCCCGGACAGCCGGCAGTGCAGACCCGTCAGGTTGCCGCCGGCATCGAGGGCGCCGACGAGCTTGGCCTGCATGACCGGGTGATACCGGCCGTGCGCCATGTCCTCCTCGCGACTCCACAAGAGCTTCACGGGACTGCCCGGCACCTGCTTGGCGATCAGGACGGCCTGGGTCACGTAGTCGTGGAACGCGCCGCGTCGCCCGAACCCGCCGCCGAGGTGGATCTTGTAGACCTCGCACTTGTCGGCCGGGAGGCCCGACGCCGCCGTCAGCGCCGCGAACGCCGCCTCGCCGTTCTGCGTCGGCACCCAGACCTCGCAGCGGTCCGGGGTGTACTTCGCCGTCGCGTTCATCGGCTCCATCGGCGCGTGGTTCTGGAACGGGTAGGCGTAGACCGCCTCGACCTTCTTCGCCGCGCCGGCGATGGCCGTCTTGACGTCGCCGTTGTGGTTGCGGACGAACGCCTGGTCGGCGTCGAGGCCGGCCTTGAGCATCTCGGCGATCGAGGCGCTCGACACCTGGGCGTTGGGCCCCTCGTCCCACACGATGGGCAGCGCGTCGAGCGCGGTCTTGGCCTGCCACCACGTGTCGGCCACGACGGCGACCGCGGAGTCGCCGACCGGCAGCACGTGACGCACGCCCGGCATGCCCGTCACCTTGGCCGCCTCGAAGCTCTTCACCTTGCCGCCGAACACCGGACAGTCCTTGATGGCGGCGTTGAGCATCCCGGGCAGCTTCAGGTCGGCGCCGTAGACCTGGGCCCCGGTCACCTTGGGCAGCGTGTCGAGCCGCTTGACCGGCTTGCCGATCAGCTTCCAGTCCTTGGGATCCTTGAGCGTGACCTCGGTGGGTGGGGTCAGCTTGGCGGCGGCCTCGGCCACCTTGCCGTAGGTGACCGTGCGCCCGCTGGGCTTGTGGGTGATCAGGCTGTTCGCGGCGCTGCACTCCGCGACGGGGACACCCCAGCCGTTGGCGGCCGCCTGCACCAGCATCACGCGCGCGGTGGCGCCGCCCTTGCGGACGTACTCGTTCGACTCGCGGATGCCGCGGCTGCCGCCGGTCGAGAAGTTGCCCCACACGCGCTTGCGCTTGACGCTCTCGCCGGGCGTCGGGTACTCCGTGGTCACCTTCGCCCAGTTACATTCGAGCTCCTCGGCCACCATCTGGGCGAGGCCCGTGAGCGTGCCCTGCCCCATCTCCGAGCGCGCGATCCGGATGACCACGGTGTCGTCCGGGCGGATGACCACCCAGGCGTTGATCTCGGGTGAGCCGTCCTGCGCCCGGACCACGCCGGCGCCGAACGGGATCTTCAGGCCCAGGGCCAGGCCGCCGGTGGCCGCGGCGGTACCGATGAGGAAGGAGCGCCGATCGAGCGCGAGGCGGTCGGTGATCATCACCTCTCCTCCCTATGCCTTCGCCGCGGCGTGGATGGCCTCGCGGACTTGCTGGAAGGTCCCGCAGCGGCAGATGTTCGTGATCGTGGAGTCGATGTCGGCGTCGGTCGGCCGGGGCTTGTCCTTCAGCAGCGCGGCCACGGCCATGATCATGCCTGCCTGGCAGTAGCCGCACTGCGGCACCTCGTGGTCCACCCACGCCTTCTGCACCTTGTGCAGGACCCCGTTGGTGGCCAGGCCCTCGATGGTGGTGATGCGCTTGCCCACCACCGCGCTCACCGGCATGACGCACGAGCGGACGGCCTTGCCGTCGACGTGCACCGTGCAGGCGCCGCACTGGGCGATCCCGCACCCGTACTTGGTGCCCGTGAGACCGGCCTGTTCGCGAAGCGCCCACAGCAACGGGGTGCTGGGCTGGACGTCGACCTCGCTGGTCTTGCCGTTGATCGTCATACGTGCCATGGCGGACCTCCCCGGAAGCAGTGCGAAGAATATCCGTCACCGCGCCCGCGAAGGCAAGGCGCTTGGTGACGCTCGGTTTCTCCGGCGTGATCCCCGGCGGCGCTCACCCCAGGAACTCGCGGCACAGCGCCTGCCACATCAGCGCCGAGAGCCGGAGGCTTTCGGTGTCCACGCGCTCGTCGTTTCCGTGGAACATCACCGGGTACTCGGTGTACGGGATGCGCAGCGAGTGCAGGCCGAAGCCGTAGGCCGGGATGCCCTTCCACCGGAAGAACTTGGCGTCGGTGCCCCCCGTGGTGATGGCGGGGACGACGCGGCTGTCCGGCATCATGCGGGTGGCCACGCGGCCGATGGCGGCCATGAGCGGCGTGTCGGTCGGGGACACGCTGCCGCCGCGCGTGCGGTCGGGTGGGGTCTCGATGGTGACGCGCGAGGCCAGGTCTCCCAGCGCCTCCGTGATCATCGCCTCCACCTCGTGCTGCTCGATCCCGGGCAGCGAGCGGATGTCGACGTCGAGGTCCACGCGGTCGGGGATGACGTTCACCTTGGTGCCGCCGTGGGCGATGTTGGGCGAGAACGTCGTGTGGGTGCAGGCGTGGGCCTCCCGGGCCAGCGCGAGGTTGTCGAGGTCGCAGACGGCGTCGTACACGCGGTCGGGGTCGGTCAGCGCCTCGGTGAGCCCGGGCTCGAGCTGCAGCGCCTCGACGTAGCCGCGCCAGGCGTCGAGGATGCGGGCCTTCGGCCGGTACTCGGCCAGGCGCTGCACGACCTTGGCGGCGGTGACGAGGGCGTTGTCGGTCCTGAACGGCCGCGACCCGTGGCCGGGCGTGCCGCGCACGACGAGACGGCGCCAGTTGCCGCCCTTCTCGCCGACGGTGACCTTGAGCGTGTGGCCGGACTTGGTCGGGATGGGAACACCGCCGCTCTCGGTGATGACGTAGTCGCACTTCACGGCGTCCGCGTGGTGCTGGACCAGGTGGCCGGCGCCGAGACCGCCGCCGGCCTCCTCGTCCGCCACCGCGAGATAGACGAGCGTGCCGCGCGGGCGCCAGCCGCTCGCCGCCAGCCGCCGGGTCGCGACCGCCATGGTGGCGGTCAGGTTCAGCATGTCGATGGCTCCCCGCCCCCACACGATGCCGTCCACCAGCTCGGCCGCGAAAGGATCGCGCCGCCAGCCCGACGGGTTCACCGGCACCACATCGGTGTGGCCCATGAGCAGCAGGGTCGGCGCCCCGCGCTCGCGGCCCTCGATGCGCGTGATGAGGCTGGTCCGCCCCGGCTGGGACGTGTAGCGCTCGCACGACAGGCCCGAGCCGGCGAAGTAGTCCTCGAGCGCATCCACGCTCCGGTCCTCGTGGCCGGAGGTCGCCTCCCCGGTGTTGACGCAACCGTTGCGGATGAGCGTGCGGAGCAGCTCGGTGGCCTCCCGCTCGACCGTCGTGTCCTCTGGCATCTCGGCGCCTCCCTGGCGCGAGGATGGTAGCATCGCTCCGTCGTGTCCGTCTCCGTCCCGGCCCTCGCCCTGATCAGCGCCCTGCTCTCGGCCATCGCGACGATCCTCATCCGCCACGGCCTCGTGGGCCAGTCGGCCTACACCGGGTTCTGGATCAACCTCGCGGTCGGCACCGTGTGTCTGTGGGTCGGCGTGCTCTTCACGGGAGGCCTGGGGAGCCCCACGCCCCAGGCGCTGATGCTCTTCGTGCTGGCCGGCCTGATCGGCACCGTGGCCGGTCGCCTCCTGCGGTTCTTCAGCATCGAGATCGTCGGGGCCTCGATCACCGCGGGCTTCATGAACGTCACGCCGCTGGTGTCCTCCGGCCTGGCGATCGTGCTCTTGGGAGAGCGCCTCACCGTCCCCATCGTGGTCGGTACCCTGGTGATCGTGCTCGGCTCCATGCTGCTGTCGAGCGCCGGCCAGCGGCTCGGGCTGCGGCCGGTCCAGCTGCTGCTGCCGGCGCTGTCGGCCGCCTGCTTCGGCGTCGTCGCCATCCTGCGCAAGGTGGGGCTGAGCGGCATGGGCGCCGTTCCCGGCACCGCCGTCAACGTGACGACCGCGCTGGTGGCATTCACCGGATTCCTGGTGGCCTCCGGGCAGGGCGGCGCCATGGCGTGCCGGGGGCGCAGCCTGGTCTACTTCGTCGCGGCCGGCGTCGCCGAGAACGTCTCGGTGTTCCTCGTCGTCCTGGCCCTCAGCATGGGCGCGGTGAGCGTGGTGTCCCCCCTGCAGAACGTGACGCCCATCTTCGTGCTGTTCCTCTCGGTGATCTTCCTGAGGGGCCTCGAGGTCCTCACCCTCCGCGTGATCGCCGGCACCGGGCTGATCGTCGTGGGGGCCTGGCTCATCACCGCGCTGGGCGGCTGATGAGGGCGACCGGAGGCGCCGCGTGGACGGCGGGGCGAGATTGGCGCTGGCCGGGGGTCGGGGTTCGGGGGTACCATCCGCCCAGCAAAGGAGCGCGCTCATGGACCAGCCGACGCTGATTTCGGGCGACAACCACATCGACCTCACGTATTGCCCGCCCGACCTGTGGTCCGCGCAGGCGCCCGGCAAGTGGAAGCTGCTGGCGCCGCGGACCGAGGAGCTCGAGGACGGCCTGCACTGGTTCGTGGAGGCCGTGGACAAGGGCATGTGGAACGGCGTCGGCCCCGGGTTCCTGCCCTACACCCGGGGCAGCTTCGCCCACATCGACGAGATGCGGGACGTCGGCTTCGAGTGGGACTACCGGCCCGGCGCCCGGCCGCGGCCGACCACCCCGGAGCTGCGGCTGGCCGACCTGGACCGCGACGGCCTCGCCAAGGAGATCATCTACGGCTGCCTGATGATCAACGAGATGATCGCCGATCCCAACCTGCGCGCCTGGTGCGACCGCGTGTACAACGACTGGGCCGCCGACTTCGCGAAGCGGTCGGACCCCGACCGGGTCTTCCCGCTCGCCATCGTCCCCAACAACGACCCCAAGGAGGCCGCCGCCGAGGTGCGGCGGTGCGCGGCGATGGGCCTGCGCGGCGGCGACCTGGCCTTCAAGCGCATGAGCCTGCCGCTCTATCACCACGACTGGTACGCGCTGTGGGAGGCGGCCGCCGAGTGCCGGTTCCCGATCTCGTTCCATTCCACAGGGTTCAAGGCGCTGCGCGCGCCCGACAACCCGCAGATGGAGAAGGACTACTTCACGCAGTACCGCCTGGTGCGCTCGGCGCTGTTCCAGCTCGACACCATGGAGGTGCTGGTCTCGCTGCTCGCCTCGGGAGCGTGCGAGAAGTACCCCGACTTCAACTTCGTCCTCGGCGAGTCGGGCGTGACGTGGCTGCCCTACGTCTTCGACCGGCTCGACACCGAGTACGAGGACCGGGCGCGCTCGCTGGGATTCAGGCTGAAGCCGAGCGATTATTTCCGACGCCAGGGTTTCGTGACGTATCAACAAGATCAGTATCTCGAACCGATCGTTCCGCTGATCGGCGAGGACAACATCATCTGGGGCGCGGATTATCCACACCCGGACTGCCTGTGGCCGAACTCGCACACGATCCTGGAGAAGAATCTCAGCGGCTTCTCCGACCGCGTGCGCCGCAAGATCACCCACGACAACGTGGCGCGGCTCTACAACCTGCGCTAGACGAGAGGACCATCATGACGACCGCGCTCGATATTCCATCGCTCGAGGGCAAGGTCTCGTCCGAGGAGTGGACGGTGCGCGTGGACCTGGCCGCCGCCTACCGGCTGGTGCATCGCTTCGGGTGGGAAGACCTCGTCTTCACCCACATCAGCGCGCGGGTGCCCGGGGTCGAGGAGCACTTCCTCATCAACCCCTACGGCCTGTTCTTCGACGAGATCACCGCCTCCAGCCTGGTGAAGATCGACCTGCACGGCAACAAGGTGCAGGAGTCGCCCTTCCCGGTGAACCCGGCGGGCTTCGTGATCCACAGCGCGATCCATGCGGGCCGGCACGACGCCAAGTGCGTGCTGCACACGCACACGGTCAACGGCATCGGCGTCTCCGCGCAGCACGGCGGCCTGCTGCCGCTGTCCCAGCATTCCATGTCGGTCCTGGGCAGCCTCGGCTACCACGACTTCGAGGGACCGGCCCTGCGTGACGACGAGAAGCCCCGCCTGGTCGCCGACCTCGGTCGCAACGATCACCTCATCCTGAAGAATCACGGCCTGCTGACGGTGGGCGAGACCGTCGCCGACGCCTTCATCCGGATGTACTACCTGGAGCGCTCCTGCGAGATCCAGGTGCGGGCGCAGGCCGGCGGTGGCGAGCTGACCCACGTCAGCAAGGAGGTCCTCGACGCCTCCTACGGCTCCATGCAGAGGGCCGGCGGCCCCCGCCGCAGCGCCGGCCAGCTCGTCTGGCCCGGCCTCCTCCGCCGCCTGGACCGCTCCGACCCGTCGTACCGGACCTGAGCGGCGGCGTCAGGAGCGCTTGGTCGTCCAGTAGGGGCGGGCGCTCGGGAAGACGGTGGTGCAGCGCGTCGGCTCGGTCGGGCCGTCGAGCGTGTCGGCCGCGGCCCGCCACACCGCGTAGTGCGGCGCGGCCCGGTGCTTCTCCAGCGCGGCCTCGTCCTCGTAGACCTCGTAGAAGTAGTAGACGTTGGCGTCCTTGGCGTCCTGCAGGACGTTGAACCGGTAGCAGCCCGGCTCGTCCTTCTCGGAGCCGAGCGCGTCGACCTCGATCGCGTGGAGGAACCGCTCGCGCTCGCCCGGCTTCACACGCACCTTCACCCATAACGCCAGCATGGAGGTCTCCTAGGTGTTGAGGTAGTTCAGCGGGAGCCCGGGGCGGGGCCACTGGAACGACACGAGGGTGCCGCCCATCGACAGCGTCGCGTAGGCGGTGCGCAGGTCGCGCCCGCCGAAGCAGACGTTGGTGACCATCATGTCGGGCAGGACGTACTGATCCACCCGGCTGCCGTCCGGCCAGATGTCGCTGACGGCGCCGGTGATGAGCGTGGCGACGCAGATGTGCCCGGCGCTGTCGACGGCCAGCGAGTCGAGCATCTGATAGCCGCCGAGCCCGGCGACCACCCGCCCCTTCTCACCGCGATAGGTGCCGTTGGCCGACTCGATCTGGCCGGGCCCGCTCAGCGTGAACGACCAGCAGCGGGCCGTCGGCGTCTCCACGACGTACAGGGTGCGCTCGTCGGGCGACAGGCCGATGCCGTTGGGACGCTCGAGCGGGAAGATCGCCTCCTGGATCGACGAGCCGTCGGCGCGCGCGTAGTACACGGCCCCGCGGTCGGCGTCGCGCTCCCGGGTCTTGCCGAGATCCGTGAACCAGAACCCGCCGTCGCGGTCGAAGACGAGATCGTTGGGCCCGCGCAGGCGCCGACCGTCGCACGAGTCGTAGAGCGTCTCGACGGCCCCCGTCGCCGGATCGACGACCTGGATGCTGCCGCCGCGGTAGTCGTCGGCCTGCACGATCGGGAACAGCCGCCCCGGCCGCTCGACGAACTTCAGGCCGCCGTTGTTCGTCACGTAGATCTTCCCGCCGGGGCCCATGGCGACGCCGTTGGGGCCCCCACCCAGCGTGGCGATCACCTCGACGCGGCCGGCCGGGGTGACGCGCGACAGCGTCCGCCGCTCGATCTCCACGAGGACGATCGAGCCGTCGGGCATCGCCACCGGACCCTCGGGGAAGCGCAGCCCCGAGGCGATCCGCGTCAGCTCGGGCGTGAAGGATGCCATGCGCGGGGAACGGTCAGGCGCGGGCCTGATCGACGGGCGGGCGAGCGCTGTCCATGGCCGGGCATGATACAGGCCGGCCCGACCGGGTTGTCGGGAAAATCCCGACACGCGCACACGGGTCGCCAAGGCTTGCGCGGCCGGCCCTCGCCGGGGTATCGTGCTGTCGGCCTTCGGTCTTCTCGTCAACCGCGCGGAAGCAGCGTCACGCTCAGGAGCGACATGGCACGTCGAAGGAATTACGGGTTCGATCGCCGGCAGCGCGAAGCGACACAGCGCTCACGCCAGGAAGCCAAGCGCGCACGGAAGGCCGAGCGCGCGACTCAAGGGGCCGCCGGTCCCGAGATGGGATCCGTCGAGGACGCCGGCGCGCCGGCCGGACAGTGGGAGTGGTTCTCGCCGAGCCGGGGACGCGTGATGGCGACCGCGCCCAAGCAGCGCCCGGTCGCCGAGGGCGTCGACGACTGGCAGTTGCTGACCGACGCCGCCGACTCCGCGGACGAGACCCCGGCCTAGACCCGGCGAGGCCGGGCTAGGGGCTCACGGGCACGCTGCGCGCGGCCACCACCTCGAGCAGCCCCAGCGTGGCCACCAGCAGCAACGTCACGATCAGATAGAACACTCGCATCTCCGTCACGTCTCTCTCTTCCCCGGCCTCTTCGTGAGATGCGCGGGCCCGCGCGAGGGATTCACCCCCGGCCCGGCGAATCCCGGGCCGGCGCCCCGTCATCGCAAAGGCGACAAGGAGGAGGACGAGGCATGGTGAAGCGAATTCTCGCGACGGTGGACACCGGCGAGCACGGGGAGGACATCGTGCCGGTGGTGGCTGCCCTGGCCCGCGGCGCGGGCTCGGCGGTCCGCCTGCTCCGGGTGTTCCCGATTCCGCAGCGCGTCGTCGGCACGCACGGGCGGACGGTGGCGTACGTCGATCAGGAGATGGCCCGGCTGACCGCCGAGGGCCTGGCCGATCTTCGGCACGTGGAGGCCGACCTCGGCGATGTGCCGGTGGAGACGGTGGTGCGCTTCGGCGAGGTGGCCGAGGAGATCGCCCTCGAGGCCGAGGCCTTCGGCGCCGACCTGATCGCGCTCGGCGGCGGCCGATCCGGCCGCCTGCGGAGCCTGGTCGCGCCGGACGTGGCGGAGCGCGTCGAGCGCAGCGTCGAGATCCCCACGCTCGTCCTGCGCGGCTGACGCGCGCGCCGCGGGCGCCGGCTCGGCTCCGGACGGCCGGCCGATCCGCCCGCGCGGCGCGCGCGCTCGCTTGATTTCCCGTGCCGCACACCCTACTGTGCGGCCATGACATCGATCGCGCGGATCGTCGCTCTCTGCACGCTCGGCCTCGCCTCGCTGCTCTCCGCACCGTCGCCCGGCGTCGCCGCCGAGGGCGAGCTGCGCTGGGGCCTGCACGTCACGCTGGCCGCGCGCTGGCTCGACCCCGCCGAGACCGAGGCGTTCAACACGCCCTACATGGTGATGTACGCGGTCCACGACGCCCTGGTGAAGCCGATGGCGGCCGGCATGACCTCGCCCAGCCTGGCCGAGTCGTGGCAGGAGTCGAAGGATCACCTCGCCTACACGTTCACGCTGCGCAAGAACGCGAAGTTCCACGACGGCTCGCCGGTCACCGCCGACGACGTCAAGTTCTCGTTCGAGCGATACAAGGGCGCCAGCGCGACCCTCCTCAAGGAGAAGATCAAGGACGTTCAGGTGCTCGGTGCCACTCAGGTCCGCTTCGTGCTGCGCGAGCCGTGGCCGGACTTCATGCTGTTCTACGGCACCACCGCCTCGGGCGCCGGCTGGATCGTGCCCCGCAAGTACGTGGAGAAGGTCGGGGACGACGGCTTCAAGCGGGCGCCGATCGGCGCCGGTCCTTACCGCGTGGTCTCGTTCAAGCCGGGCGTCGAGCTCGTGCTGGAAGCCTTCGACGGGTACTGGCGCAAGGCGCCCGCGGTCAAGCGCCTGGTGATGCGCTCGATGGTCGAGGAGGCCACGCGGGCGGCGGCGCTCAAGCGCGGCGAGATCGACATCGCCTACCTGCTGACCGGCCCCGTGGCCGAGGAGATCCGCCGGACCCCGGGCTTCCGCCTCGAGGCGCCGCTGCTGACGGGCGCGTTCTGGCTCGAGCTGCCGGACCAGTGGGACCCGAAGTCGCCCTGGCACGACAAGCGCGTGCGCCTGGCCGCCAATCACGCCGTCGATCGGGCCGCCGTCAACCAGGCGGAGACGCTCGGGCTCTCGCGCCTCACCGGCTCGATCGTGCCCCGCATCTTCCAGTTCGCCGTGCCCACCGAGCCGCCGCCCCACGACCCGGCGCGCGCCAAGAAGCTGCTGGCCGAGGCCGGCTACCCCAACGGGTTCGACGCCGGCGACTTCTACCCGTTTCCGCCCTACAACTCGATGGCCGAGGCCATCCTCAGCCAGCTCCAGGAGGTCGGCATCCGGAGCCGGCTGCGCACGATGGAGCGCGCGACGTACATGAGCGCCTGGCGGGACAAGAAGCTGCACGGCATCATCCTGGTCATCACCGCCGCCATGGGCAACGCCGCCACCCGGCTCGAGCCCTACGCGACCCGCAACGGGATCTACGCCTACGGCTCGCTGCCCGAGGTGGACGACCTCTACCACCGACAGGCGCGCGAGGTGGACGCCAAGAAGCGCGAGGCGCTGGTGCAGCAGATCCAGAAGACGATCACCGAGCATGCCATGCACGTGCCGATCTACGAGCTGGCGTTCATCTGGGGCGTGGGACCCCGGGTGGCCGTGAGCGGGGCCAACCTCATCCCGGGCTTCGCGTACTCGGCGCCGTTCGAGGACCTCCGGCTGAAGCCGTGAGCTTCTCGCTGGGCATCGACATCGGCGGCACCTTCACCGACATCGTGGTCTACGACCACGCGCGCGGGCGCCAGCTCAACCGCAAGGTCCTCACCACCCACGAGGATCCCGCCCGGGCGGTGGCGGCCGGCGTGGCCGCGCTGCTCGGACGCGACCGCGTGCCGCCCGGCGAGTTCACCCGCGTCGTGCACGCCACCACGCTGTTCACCAACGCGCTGATCGAGCGCCGGGGCGCCCAGACCGGGCTGCTCACCACGGCCGGCTTCGCCGACACCCTCGAGATCGGCCGCGAGCGCAAGTTCGAGCTGTACGACCTGAACATCGTCAAGCCCGAGCCGCTGGTGCCGCGCGACCGGCGGCTCGAGGTGCCCGAGCGCGTCCGGGCCGATGGCACGGTGCTGACGCCGCTGGACACCCGGCGGCTCCAGGCGCAGGCCCGCCGGCTGGCCGCGGCCGGCGTGACCTCCATCGCCGTCGTCTTCCTGCACGCCTATGCCAACCCGCGCCACGAGGCCCAGGCCGCCCGGCTCATCGCGCGCCGTCACCCGAAGATCGCGGTCACGACCTCGCACGAGGTGGCCCCGGAGATCCGCGAGTACGAGCGGGCCTCCACCACCGTCGCCAACGCCTACATCAAGCCGCTCGCGCGCCAGTACCTGACCGCCATGGCCCGCCGCGTCGCCGACCTCGGCATCCCCGCCCCGCTGCTGCTGATGCTCTCCAGCGGCGGCCTCACCCACGTGGCCGAGGCCGAGCGCACCCCGGTGCAGATGCTCGAGTCGGGCCCGGCCGCCGGCGCGCTGGCCGCCGCGTTCTTCGGCCGCGAGGACAGCCAGGGGACGCTGCTCGCGTTCGACATGGGCGGCACCACCGCCAAGCTGTCGCTCGTCGACGGCGGCGAGCCGCTCACCGCGTATGCGTTCGAGGCGGCCCGACAGAAGCGCTTCCTGGAGGGCAGCGGGCTGCCGATCCGCATCTCGACCATCGAGCTGATCGAGATCGGTGCCGGCGGCGGCTCCATCGCCCACGTGGACGAGATCGGCCTGCTCAAGGTGGGGCCGCGCAGCGCGGGCTCGCAGCCCGGCCCGGCCGCCTACGGCCTGGGCGGCACCGAGCCGACCGTGACCGACGCCGACTTCGCGCTCGGCTATCTCGACCCCGACTACTTCGCGGGCGGCGAGATGCGCATCGACACCGCGTCCTCCCGCGCCGCCCTGCAGGCGCTGGCCGAGACGGTGAAGCTCTCGCTGATCGACGTCGCCTGGGGCATCCACGACGTGGTCAACGAGAACATGGCCAGCGCCGCCCGCGTGCACATCGCCGAGCGCGGGCGCGACCCGCGCGACTACGCGCTGCTGTGCACGGGCGGCGCCGGCCCCGTGCACGCCTACGAGGTCGCGCGCAAGCTCGGCCTCCGCCAGGTGATCTGCCCGCCGGCGGCCGGCGTCGCGTCGGCGCTCGGCCTGCTGGTGGCCCCGGCCCGCGTCGACCGCGTGGCGACGGTCGGTCTACGCCTGGACCGCGACGCTCCAGCGTCGCTCGAGCAGGCGTTCCGCCGCCTCGAGGACGACGCCCGCGCGGTCATGGCCGACACCGGGCTCAAGCTCGAGACCGCCACCGTGCGCCGCCTGGCCGACGGGCGCTTCCTCGGCCAGGGCTTCGACCTCGTCGTCGGGCTGCCCGACGGGCCCTACGACGACTCCGAGGTCACCCGGCGAAAGCTCACGGCGGCGTTCGAGACGGCCTATCGCGAGAAGTTCGCGCTGACGCCCCCTGACGTGCCGGTCGAGTTCATCAACATCCGGGTGGCGGTCCGAGCTCCGGTCGCCGGCGCCGAGGTCACGGCGCACGGGTCGGCCGGCGGTGGCGGCGCGGTCAAGGGCGTGCGTCGCGCCTACTTTCCCGCGCGGCGCCAGTTCGAGGAGACGACCGTGTACGAGCGCGCGCGGCTGGCGCCCGGCGACGCCCTGCGCGGCCCGGCCGTGGTGGAGGAAGAGGGCTCGACGCTCGTCCTGGGCCCCGGCGCCACCGCCCGCGTGGTCGCCAGCGGCAACATCGTGGTGAGCCTGCCGTGAACGCCGCGCTCGACGCCGTCACCCTCGAGGTGCTGTGGACGCGCATCATCTCGGTCGTGGACGAGGCGGCCAAGGCCATCGTGCGCACGTCCTTCTCGACGCTGTCCAACGAGGCCAACGACTTCGCGTGCGTGCTGACCGACGCCCGTGGCCACGCCCTGGCCCAAAACACCGGCAGCATCCCCTCGTTCATCGGCACGCTGCCGGCGACCGTTCGCCACTTCCTGCGCGAGCTGGGACCGGAGCGGATGCGGCCGGGCGACGTGCTCATCACCAACGACGCGTGGATGGGCACCGGCCACATGAGTGACGTCTCGGTGCTCAAGCCGATCTTCCACGGCGACCGCCTCGTCGCCTTCTCGGCCACCACCTCCCACATGCCCGACATCGGCGGCCGCATCCGGGCGATCGAGGCCCGCGAGATCTTCGAGGAAGGCCTGCACATCCCGCTGACCTGGCTGGTGCGGGCCGGCCGCACCGACGACACGCTCGTGCAGCTCGTCCGCGCCAACGTCCGCACCCCCGACCAGACCATGGGCGACATCTGGGCCCAGGTCAGCGCCAACGAGCTGATGGAGCGGCGGGTGACGGCGCTGATGGACGACTACGCGCTCGTCACGCTGTCCGAGCTCGGCGACGAGCTGTTCGCGCGCTCGGAGACGGCGATGCGCGCGGCGATCCGCGCCGTGCCGGACGGCACCTACCGCTACGGATTTCGCACCGACGGCACCGGGGCCCCCTTCGACTTCCGCGTCGCGGTCACCGTGGCCGGCGACGCGATCACCGCCGACTACACCGGGACGTCCCCCCAGCAGCCGCGCGCCATCAACTGCGTGATGGCCTACACCTACGCGATGACCGTGTACGCCGTCCGCTGCGCCCTGCTGCCCGGGCTACCGAACAACGAGGGCATGTACCGGCCGATCACGGTGGTGGCGCCGGAGGGCTCGCTGCTCAATCCCCGCTTCCCCGCCGCCGTGGTGAGCCGGGCCACCACCGGCCACTACGTGCCGGCCCTCGTGCTGGGCGCGCTCCACCAGGTGATCCCCGAGCGGGTCATGGCCGGCGCCGGGTCGCCGCTGTGGGCGCTCAGCAGCTCCAGCACGCGGGAGGACGGCAAGCCCTACACGACCGTGCTGTTCTTCAACGGCGGCATGGGCGCCACGCCGGTGAAGGACGGCGAGAACGTCCTGTCGTGGCCCAGCAACATCTCGTCCACCCCGGTGGAGGTGGCCGAGCGCAACAGCCCACTCTTCTTCCACTACAAGCGCATGCGGCCCGGCTCCGGTGGCCGCGGACGCCTGCGCGGCGGGCTGGGTCAGGACATCCTCGTCGAGAGCCGCTCGCCGCGGCCGATCGTCCTCAGCGTGATGGCCGAGCGCACGCGGTTCCCGGCTCCCGGTCTGGACGGCGGCGCGGCCGGCGGCCGTGGCGACGTGCGCATCAACGGACGCCGTGTGGACACCCGCAAGCAGTACGTGCTGGAGCGCGGCGACCGCGTGCTGGTGAGCACCCCGGGAGGCGGCGGGTACGGACCGGCCCGGGCCCGCGACCGCGCCCGGGTCGCGCGCGACGCGGCGCTGGGATACGTCGCCCGCGCGAAGCCGTGAGCGCGGGCGCAGACGTCGGTCCGGTCCGGCGCGCCCGAGGCTCGCCGGACCGGCGACGACGGCGTCACGCAGCCTGGATGCGGTCCAGCGTCATGGCTGCTGCCGGCGGCCGGCCAGGGTGTCGAGCGTGTCGCCCACGACCAGCGCCGGGCGGATCGGCTCGGCGGCGGCCCGGACGAGCTTGCGGATCTCCAGGTGCACGCGCCGGTTCAGCTGCTGGCACTCGCTGGACGGCTCGTCGCACAGGACACCCTCCTGCCCGATCGTCAGCACCTTGATCGAGGTCTCGGGGACGCCCAGCTCGACCATGAATTGCTTGACCGCGGTCGCCCGTCGATGGGCCAGGAGCCGGTTGTATTCGGGGGCGCCCTGCCGATCGGCGTAACCCTGGACCAGCACCGCCCACGCGCTGCCGCGCTCCATCAGGGCGGTCTTGTCCTGCAGCGTGCGGACGCCATCCGCCCGCAGGCGCGCGCTCTTGACGTCGAAGTAGATGTCGGCGTGGATCGCCCCGGCCTCGGCCGGCGCCGGTGCCGGTGTGCGCGGCGCGGTCGCCGACGCCGAGGGGGCGCCCGTCTGGCTCGCCGCCTCCGCACCCCGTGACCGGATCCAGTACGTCACGATCGTCCCGGTCGCCACGAGCAGCAGCACGCCGACTAGCATCGCGATCTCCCGTCCGCTGCTCGCGCTCCCCGTCTTCGGCTCCCTGTCGTCCATGGGCCTTTGCCCTCCTTGGCCCTCCACGAAGAGCAACGCCCGAGCCACATATGATCTCAGATATTTCAACTGTTTCGGGATGAGATGATGCGGGGATCCGTGAGCGTCCCCGCATGCTCCCCGCGCGGGGAGCCCTGGGGAACTACTCGAAGTGCCGGCGGACGAGGGTCTCGAGCGCGCCGAAGTAACGCTCGGGCAGGTTCTTGAAGCGACGGCGGCAGGCCACGACCGCGGCGTCCGCGGAATCGAACCCCGCGATCGACCGCAGCAGATGCGCGTGGTACTCGCCCAGCTTGAGCTCCACAACGCGACCCAGCCCGACCTCCTCGCCGGCCAGGACGGTCGCCGCCCGGCGCCGATCGCCGCCCGCCTCGACCAGGGCCTGGAAGCCGAGCCCCTTGAGCCGCTGGGTCACCGTGCTCCGATCCCAGCCGAGCGCCCGCGCCGCCCCCTGCATGTCGAACCGATGGCGCCGCAGACAGTCGAGGACCGCCCCGTCCCCGTCGCTCTCGCTCCGGATCGTCGCGGCCGCCGTCTGCAGACCGAGATCCTCGGAGGTCAGCACCTCGCGCTCCGATAGCGCCACGGCGCGACGCAGGCAACTCTGCAGCTCCCGCACGTTTCCCGGCCAGTCGTGGCGCTCCAGCGCGCCCGCGGCCGCCTCCGAGAGCGTCACCCGACGGCCGGCCTCGGTTGCGAGGTCGGCCAGGAAGCGCTCGGCCAGGAGCACCACGTCCGCACGCCGCTCCCGCAGGGGTGGCAGACGGAGGACCAGGCCGCGCAGGCGAAAGTAGAGGTCCTCCCGGAACCAGCCCTCGGCGACGCCTCGCTCGAGGTCTCGATTGCTGGCGGCGACGATCCGGACGTCGACGCTCGTGGGGCGCGTCGCGCCCACCCGATGAAACGTCCCCTCCTGGAGCACGCGCAGCAGCTTGCCCTGCTGCTCGGGCCGGAGCTCCCCGATCTCGTCGAGGAACAGCGTCCCGCGGTCGGCCTGCTCGAAGTAGCCCTTGCGCTCCGCCACGGCCCCCGTGAAGCTGCCACGCGCGTGGCCGAACAGCTCGCTCTCGAAGAGCTCCGGCGGAATCGCCGCGGTGTTGACCGCGACGAAGGGGCCGGCGGCCCGCGGGCTCAGCCGGTGGGCGGCGTGGGCGAACAGCTCCTTGCCCGTGCCCGGCTCGCCGGCCAGCAGGATGGGCAGCGAGGTGCGCGCGGCCTTCCGGAGATCGTGGAAGAGGGCCAGCACCGCGGGATCCCGGGTGACGATGCCGAGCTCCTCGCACCGGCGTCGGATACGCTCGCGCTCGGCGTCCGGCAGCGAGGCTGACGCTGGCGCCGTGCCGCGCAGCTCCTGCTCGAGTGTCTGCAGCCGGGCGCGAGTCTGCGTCTCCTGGTCGTGCGCCTGGGCGAGCTGCTCTCGCAACCCCTCGGCCGCCTGGAGCAGCTGGCGCTCGGCTCCGGTCGAGCGTGCCACGGCGGCGCGCGCCGCCTCCAGGTCCTCCTCCAGCGTCTCGACCAGCGACTCCTCCCGCGCCAGCGCGTCGCGCATGCTCCCGACCTCGCGCTCGAGGCCGCGCAGCCGCCGCGCCGATCCTGCCTGGCGCCAGACGAGGGCGGCGACCCCCGCGGCGAGAATCGCGGCCACGGCCTCCACGAACGGCACCACGAGACCGATCGTCCGCGGCGCCTGGGCGAACAGCGCGACGTGGCCGAGCGCGACGACCCCGACGCCGAGGACGGAGCTCGGCCCCGGCAGCGTCAGGCCCACCCAGGCCGCGAGCGCAGCCAGGGCCAGAGCGACCGGCAGCACGACGGCGCGTGGCGCCGGGCGCAGCCACGCCCTCGTCTGGACGGCGTTGAGGAGCTCGGCCTGGATCGCGGCGCCCGACAGCGGCCCGATCGGCGTCAGGTGTCTATCGGCGAGTGGCTCGGTCAGCAGCAGGACGGCCTTGCCGTCCACCAGCCGCGCCAGCTGCTCGGACTCGCCGCGCTCCAGCAAGGTCCACACCTGCCCGAAGGGCGTGACCGGCAGGTCCGGCGCCCATCGGATGACGGCGGCGGCGCCGGAGTCGGCGGGGATCCCGGTGATCACCTGGGAGGCCGGCACGCCGGCCCCGACCGCCGCCAGCGCGACGCCGAACGCGGGCAGCTCGCGGCCGTCGCGGCGCAGGACCAGCGGCAGGCGCCGCACGATGCCGTCGTCCTCGGCCGGCGCCTGGACGTGCCCGATCGCCCGCGCCGGCAAGGTCGGGGGGATGCGCTCGGACCCGTCGACGGCGAGCACGACGTTGCCGGCGGTCGCCGTGGCGTGCGCCAGCAGGGCCTCGCTGGCGGCGCCACCGCGGCCGGACGCGCCCGGCGGGCCGAGCGCGACGTCGAGACCGATGCTGATCGCGCCGGCCCGGGCGAGGCCCGTGACCGCCCGCGCCAGCACTGCGCGATCCCAGGCGCCGGCGCCGAAGCGGGCCACGCTGCTCGCGTCACGCGCCACGATCACGAGCGAGGCGCTGGCCGGAGCCGTCGTCGGCAGCAGCGCATCGCGGGCGCCCCACTCGAGCCGAGCGACGGTCGGAGTGCCGACGGCGACGAGGGCGGCCGCGGCCGCGACAGCCGCGACGGCCAGGAGCGCCGCAGCACCGGCCCGATGCACGTCCGCCCTCATGGCGCCGGCGGACGCAGCCCCTCGGCGGCGGCGCTCCGGAGATAGGCGAGGATGCGCGCGTCGTGCGGAGGGAGGCGACCGTCGACACCCTGCTCGTACAGCGTCTCCAGCAGGCGCTGGGCCGGCTGGCTGAGAGCCCACGCCTCCCGGATGAGCATCGCCACCGCCTCGGGCACTCGCCCCTGACGCAGCAGCGCGCCGCCGAGCGTCTCGTCGCCCGTCGCCGTCAGCTCGGGGAAGTCCTTCCAGAGCGACGCCCGATAGTCGCCGAACGCCTGCTCGGCCGCCCGCTGCTGGGCGGGCGCAACCCGACCTCCGCGGCCGAGGGCCGTCTGCCGGAGCTGGGCCAGGGCGTCCACGGCCGGGGTCACACCCTGCTCGGCGGCCTGCGACCACCAGGCGATCGCGGTGGACGGGCTTCGCTCGACGCCGCGGCCGGCGGCGTACGCGTTGCCGGCGAAGTACTGGGCGCGCGGGTGACCTCCCCGGGCGGCGGTCAGGAACTCGGCCGTCGCCTCGAGGTCGCGCCGCGCCAGCGTCAGGACGAGGGCCAGGCCGAAGCGCGCGTCGAGGTTGTGCGGGGAGGCGGCGAGGACACCCCGATACGCATCGATGGCGCCGCCGATGTCACCCTGCGCGTAGCGAACGCCGCCGAGCGCGTACCGCGCGTCCAGCCGGTCGGGCTGCGCGTCCAGCACGCGCTCCAGCTCCGCGCGCGCCGCCGCCCACTCCTGCCGCGCCACCAGCGCCCGCGCCAGCGCCAGGCGCGTGGCCACCGCGTCGGGCCGCCGCTCGAGGGAGGCCCGCATCTCCTCCACGGCGGCGTCGAGGTCGCCGAGGCCGACGAGCGCGATTCCCAGCGCGGCCCGCGCGTCGTCCAGATCCGGCTGCAGGCGCAGCGCCTCGCGAATCGCGTCGGTCGCCGAGGCCATCTCGCCGCGCGCGATCAGCGCCTGGCCTCGCTCGAGGTGGGCCCGGGCGCCTGCCGCCGCGCCCGCCGCGCCGAGGTCGGCGCCGGGCGGCTGGACCTCCGCGCTGCGGATCGTCGAGGTCGGCCGCGCGGGCGCCGCGCACCCGAGCGAGACCAGAGCCAGGAGACACCACGCGCGAGACACTGCGAGCGATCATAGCGCCCCCGCCCACAACCGCCAACGGGCTCGGGAGCCGTCCCGCGCCCGTGTCTACGACACTCGCGGCATGACCTCGCGGGCAAAGAGCTCGAGCGAGCGCAGCGCCGCCTCGAAGGGCGGGTTGCCGTACAGGAACCGGCCGACGAAGTAGTTGCAGCCGCTGGCGGCCAGATGGCGCTCGACCTCGGCGCGCACGGTGGCCGGCGATCCGACGATCGCGGTGTCGAGCTCGATGGCCCGGTCGAGCGTCTCGGCGAACCGGAGCGGCACGGTGTTGAACTGACGCCACAGGTGAGTGAGGCTCTCGTACCAGCGACGGTAGGCCGGCCGGGCGAGCCGCAGCGCCTCGCCGTCGGTGTCGGCGACGAACACCGAGCGCTGCGCGCCCACCAGCGGTGGCGGCGCGCCGGCCGGCGCCGTCCACGCCTCGAAGTAACGCTCCACGAGCGGCTTGAGCGCGGCGTTGCCGAGCGTGCTCACGACGTTGACGCCGCGCCGGGCGGCGTCGGCGGCGCCGTCCGGACGCACGACCCCCTGCCACAGAGGTGGGTGCGGCTTCTGGACCGGCTCGAGCTCCATGGGAACGCCGCGGTACGTGTAGTGACGGCCGTGATGCGTGAGCCGGCCGCCGCGCAGCCCGGACAGGATGACCTCGAGCGATTCCTCGTAGATCTCCTGGGCGGCCAGGAAATCGACCCCGCTGTAGGCCAGCTCGTAGGGCGAGATCCCGCGGCCGACGCCCAGCTCGAAGCGACCGCCGCTGAGCTGGTCGAGCATGCAGATCTCCTCGATGAGGCGCAGCGGCGTGTAGAGCGGGAGCAGGTAGACCAGCGGACCGAAGCGCAGCCGTCGCGTGCGCTGGGCCACCGCCGCCAGGTACACGCCCGGCACCGGCGCCATGCCGAGCGGCGTGGCGTGATGCTCGGCCACGTGGTAGGTGCGGAACCCGGCCGCGTCGGCCGCCTCGACGAGCCGGAGCCGCTGCTCGAACAGCGTGCCCAGCGGCTCGTCACCGCGATCGACGTGGTCGAAGATGCCGAACGCCACCGACGCCATGGAGGGCTCCTCCGCGGGCGATTGTAGCCCAGGCGTGGTAGGCTTCGACGCGCCGTGCGCAGACGGCGAGCCCTTCACTCAAGGAGATGATCATGGCCATCAAGGTAGGTGACCGCCTCCCCGACGGAACGCTGACCGAGCTGATCAGCGACGAGCGCCCCGGCTGCACCGTGGGTCCCAACGCCTTCAACGTCGCGGATCTGACGAAGGGCAAGAAGGTCGTGATCTTCGGCCTACCCGGGGCGTTCACGCCCACCTGCTCCGCCAAGCACGTGCCCAGCTACGTGCAGAGCATCGACAAGCTCAAGGGCCGGGGCGTCGACGAGGTGTGGTGCGTGTCGGTCAACGACGCTTTCGTCATGGGCGCGTGGGGCAAGGACCAGAAGTGCGACAACAAGGTGCGCATGATGGCCGACGGCAGCGCGGTCTTCACCAAGGCGCTCGGTCTGGAGATGGACCTGACCGGGCGCGGGATGGGCGTCCGCTCGCAGCGCTACTCGATGCTGGTCGACAACGGCGTGGTCAAGGCGCTCAACGTCGAGGCGCCCGGCAAGTTCGAGGTCAGCGACGCCGACACGATCCTCAAGCAGGTCTGAGCGATCGCGCGCGGCGGACGCGACGCCGCCCGCCGCGCGCCGTCATCCCCATCGCTTGCCCAGCATCGCCGCCCGTCGCTGGCGTTCCCCTTGCAGCGTTCAGCCCGCAGAGGAGGACTCTGCCGTCATGCAGGAGCCGTTGCAGCGAGGCGAGCTCGTCACCCTGCGGGAGTACGCGTTCGCGGCCGAGCCGCTCGGCCTGGTGCTCTCCGTCACGCCTCGGGGGGACCGGGCGGAGGTCGCCTGGACGCGCTATCCGGGCCACGAGCACGAGGTGACGCTGGAGCCAACGGCCATGCTGCGCCGGGTGCACGAATCCGAGATGGACCCCGAAACCGACTGACGGGGCCGGCCCGCGAGCCGCCCTACAGACGGAACTCACGGGGCGGGATGTCTCCGCCGTCCGGCCCGGCGCCGGGGGCGCCATGGCCGTCGCGCTCGAGGGCCTGGATCAGCTGCTCGCCCTCCTCGTCGGCGATGAGCAGGCGGACCATCAGGCGCTCCCCGACCTGCCGCGCGCCCGTGAGGGCCACGACCGTCGGCTTGAACGCGATGGCCGTCGCCAGGACCCGACCGACCTCGGTCTCCAGGGCCTGCTTGAGCTGTGTCCGGTCCTGGACCTGGTCCATGGCCAGCGACGTCGTCACCTCGACGACGTGCGCGGTGGCCGTCGAGACTCCGAGCAGGGCCAGGCTCGCCACGAGCACCGCGCCGACCAGGATCGAACGCGCGCCAACTCGAAGGTCCATGTGGCGCCTCCTCGAGCCGTCGATCTGCACCGCGGATGCCATCGAGAGGCGGGTCAGCCTGGCTCGCCGCGGACGCGCGCCAGCCGTGCCACGAGGCGCCCGACACCCCCGCCCGCGAATTCCGCGACCTTCTCGCCCTGACGATAGATGAGCGTGTACGGCAGGACGTCCAGCTCGGCGATCCATGGATTGGCGCGCTTGAACGCGACGAGCCCGCCGCGATCGAGCAGGATCTTGCCGAAGCGGACGTCACCGTACGTCGCGTCCCCGGCCAGAAACGTCTGGAGCTCCTCCGTGTAGCTCGCGCAGTGCTCGCAGTCGCTCTTGCCCAGCATGAGCACCGACCACGGCGTCGCGACCAGCGCCTCCCAGCTCAGACCGTCGATCTCTTCCAGCTGTGTTGGCATCGTGCCGGGACCGACATGGCCCCTCAACCCCTATCCTTCGGGGCGCCCCCGCCGAGACCGGGGCGCCCTGACTTCCGCTCGGCGCCCCGGTCAGGCGGCGAACTTTTCGCCTTTCTTCCAGTCGGCGCCGCAGAGGCCGCCGCTCTGGAGGGCCTGGGCGGTGCGAAGCACCTCGCGCGGGCTGCGGCCGACCGAGGTGTCGT